>SMTZ1_10000190_pt1 | contig 52190 bp, 48 predicted proteins | sample DeeMarSWOR136_30_FD_25667 | JGI IMG/M metagenome (IMG submission 25667) | reverse complement strand
ATAATATAACTGATCTTTTCTGGGATACTAAGAGCTTCAATTGCAGAATAATCAATAGTGTTAAAAGCTAATGCCAAAAATCCCGCAAAAAAACCAGCGAAAGTAGAGACAAGGCCCCAAAATGCAAAGGATTTTGAACGAGATTCAGATGATATAACATCGGCTAGAAATGAAATGACTAAGGGAGCAGTTACTCCAACAGCAATAGCAGCGATTATTCTTCCGATCATTAACTGCCAAAATTCTTCAATAAACAGATAAAAAATAACAGTTATTGACCACAAAAAGCCAGAAAAGATTAATAATTTCTTTCTCTCGATTTTGTCTGTATAATATCCAAAAACCAATATAGAAATTCCATGAAATATAGTATATATTCCAATTAATAAGCCTATTGCATCAAAATATACATTTAAATCTGCTGCAATTAGTACCTCATTGGGTAATATCAACGCACTATCCATTATCATAAGCAAAATTAAAAAAATTACTAAAAATAAAGAAAGAGCATCCCTTTTTTTCATATTTAACTCGTTTCCATATAATTATTAAAATTAATACTATATCGTCTTAATCTTTTAATAATGTTGCTATCTAAATCAGATTCATATAACGAAATTTTTAAAAGTCTTTAGATTGAATCTTCAATTACCAAATTTTTAATTTGTTGTAAAAATAAAAAAAATGTGTTAGAAAATGGATGAAGAACAAGTAGAAGAGACATCTGAAAGGAAAGAACCATTGCATAAACGTTATGAATGGCTTGATCAATTCAGGGGATTAGTAATTATTTTTTTGATCATTTCTGTGGTTACCTGGCCTTTGTCCGGAAACGCACTTACGGGAGATCCCGCATGGCTTGGACCACCCCTTCTCAACCACGGTTTTAAGTATGCTAATGGATGGCCTCCACTCATAACTATTATAGATATTGGTCAACAAATCTTTATGTTTATAATGGGATATGTTGCCTATATTGCATTTACTAGTAGAAGAGAAAAGAAAGGGGTTGGTGCTGCGTGGAAACATGGAATAATAAGAGTAGCAATTTTGTATGCACTAGCCTTTTTAGATGATGGGCTTATTGGTGGTTTAATTGCAGGAGGCGAAATTCCTTGGAATGAGGTTCTTTGGTATGGTACTCTTGCTAATCTTGCAATTGGTACTTTTGCTGCATATTTGGCTACTTACTTAATGCGGAAAGAGGCTGATTTCAGAATGTTTATATGTATAGGAATAATGGTTGTCCATGCAATTTTATATGCTTCTGGCATATTCGATTATAAAGGTCCATTAGAAGGAGGAGATATCACATTCCCATTTAATGCATTAAATCATGCTGCTATTGCTATTGCTGGAACCTGTTTTTCTCAATGGTATAAAATGGATCCTGAAGATCCCAATGTGGGATTTAAAAAAAGGATCTTACCAGCCGCTACGATATTTATAATTGCATTCTATCTTTTTGATTGGATACAACCAGCTGAGCATCATGATGCCACGACTTCACTCGCTCTTTTTGCGATTGCAGCTTCGGGATTCTTAATTGCAGTATTTTATGGATTTGAAAAAATGCAATTTAAAGTTCCGGTACTAAGTGAAATGGGAAAAAATATGTTATTATTATTTATAATTGCATTTATTTTTGATCAATACGTTGGTTTCCTTGTCGGTGATTACCGAGACTTTCTCATAGCAAATCCAGTTATAACGATGGTTATAATTGGGATAGTTCCAATTGCAGTAGAGGCGGGGATTGCATTATTATTAGCGAAAAGGAAGATTGTTATCAAAATATAATCTAAAATTATAATTTTTTTTTTACTATTTCTTTTTAAAATTTATTTAAATTTAATATGAAGATTACACAATAAAAATGTAAGATATTTAAAAAGAGAATATATTATATTCTTGAGAAAATAACAAAACAGATTGTGTTCTTTTATGAGTAATGATATGACAATTGGATTGGATTACAGCCATAATAATATGTTAACCTTAGAAGCATCAAGTTATGCGGATTTTACTCAATTTTTATTTGCATCGGGATATAAGTTAGGAAAAATTGAAGCTGGTTTTTATACATTAGATAAGCTGGAAATATACAAAGCAATAATTATTTCAACACCTAAAAATGTGGACTTAAAGCCAGCGGAGATTGAAAATCTTGAGCAATATGTAAGAAATGGAGGCAGTTTATTAATTATAGGTGCAAGAGGAGGAGATTATTTAAATAGATCAAATTTAAATGATTTAAATCTCAAATTTGGATTTAAATTTGTTTCTGATGAGGTTCTTGATTCAGTAAACTATGTAAACTTGCAAAAACGCCCTATTATAAATGATTTAAAACCCCATTTTATAACAGAGCAAATAAAGAAAATAGTCTTGTCGAGCTCTTGCTCTATTCAAACTCATGATATATTAGAAGATGAAAAAAAAGTTAAAGTAGAAGTGTTAGTTAGAGGAGGATTAAATTGTTGGAGAAATCGATTTGATGGTCAAGAATGGATTGAAGAAGATTGCCCCAGAATCCCCTTACTGATCACTACGGAATATCATAAGGGAAAAATTGTAGCGTTTGGAACCTTATCAATCTTTTCATCTCTCGGAAGAGAATATGGATTTTCTGCTTTTGACAATGATATTATTATTGCCAATATATTAAGATGGCTTACCACCGATGTGAGTTCAGAAGGAAAAGTTATCACCATAAATTTACAGAAAGATTTATTTCATTGGTTAGATTCGATTTTAAAACAGAAGAATTGGGAAAATTTTTCTGATATCATAAATGTTAGCTTAAAATATTTTAAAGATAATTATAAAGAGATCATAACGGAGTATGAAGCGATACAACAAGAAAGGATGGAGAAAAAGAAAGCTCAATTGAAAATTAAGGAGGAAAAAGCAGAGGAAATTAAAGAAGAAGAAGTAATAGACCTCATTCCCCAGAGAAAAAAAGAAGATCTGGTAGATATTATAAGTGCAATTGAGGAAGTCTCGGGAGAAAAGTATGAACTATCCATCGATTTAGAGGAGGGCAAGGAAGATGAGGAGGACGAGGGTGAAGATGGGGATGAAAGCGAGATAATTGGTGATTTACCAGAAGATTTAAACAGTTTAACCGTGAAACAACTGAAATCATTTTGTAAGAAAAATGATATAGCATTACCCTCATCTGCAAGAAAAGCAGATATTATAAAGATCCTTTTGTATGTTCTAGGAAGGGACTAACAAAAAATATTAATTAAAATTACCAGAATTATTACATCAATAATTACTTTAAAGCTTTTAATGTAGAGATTATAAGGAAAGCTTACGGTTGTAAAAAGTAAAGAAAATGCTTGAGGGTGATTCAATATAGAATATAAATATCTAAATAACCTCCGTAAGGATGAGATTTTCGGTACAAGATTACCCGTGGATATAAATCCACTTAAAGTTTGTTCATTTAATTGTTTGTACTGTCCTTATGGAAACACAACACGGCAAATTTTAGATAGAGAGGAATTTTACCCCCCAGAAGAGATTTTTAAAGAAATAGAAGACTTTATTGAAAGGAATAAAGAACCAGATTATGTGTGGTTAAAAGGTACCGGAGAACCCACACTTTATTCGGGCTATTTAAAGGTTGTAAAATTGATAAAGCAAAAATATTCTAACGTAAAAGTTGGATCTTGGTTAAATGGTTCACTGCTTGATCGAGAGGAGGTAAGAAAAGATTTTTTAACTTGCAGTTTTATAGTAGTTCATTTAGATAGCGTTAACCCGAAAGAATTTATTAAGATTTCAAGACATCATAAAGACTTAAAGCTTAACAATATACTTGAAGGAATTAAATTATTTAAAAAGAATTTTAAAGGTAAATTTGGTATAAGTAGCATTTTTATAGGGAACATTAACACTAATGATAAGAGTTTGGAAGCCTTAAAAGATTTTTTATTGGAAATCAAACCAGATCTTTATATAGTTCAAGAATTTAATAATGAAAAATTCCAACTTTTGTCAGAAGAAATTAAGAAAAAAATTAAAAATGTATTTAATGAACTACCCTTTGAAGTGATATTTATATTATAGAAGGAAAGGAACTTACCTTCTTTTTTAATTATTTTTCCCTTAATAAAATTAAATCACATTGACTTAAAACAGGAATAAGAAACCCTTAAGAAAGGAGATCCTTATTTTGCCAAAAATGTTAGGAACTTAGAATTGTTATAAGGAGAAGAGACCGAATATGTGGGGATAGGATGGATGAAAGATTAAAAAGAAATTTGGTTTACCGTCTTAAGAGTTGATTAAATATTATCAAAAAATAGAAAAATAATCTTTCTTTCACTATTTTAGGAAGTTCTTTTGGAAGATTATGAATCAATTCTTATTTGTGTTAGGGTCAAATTGGCAATTATCTTTAGCTGAATTGGATGCGGTTTTAAGAAATTCTCAATTTAAAGGAAAGATTGTTGATTATTCAGCAAATATTGCTATTGTTGAATTCGAAAAGTTGCATGAAGAAAAACATTACATTAATAAATTAATGGAACTCCAGTTCATATTAGGAGGGTGTCAAAAAATAGTTAAAGTTATTGATTTTATTAATATCCTAACTATTTATAACGCATTTCCTATAAAAATCGAGAAATTTGGGCAGATTGAGAGAACTCGGACGAAAATTCTCAATATTTTGAATGATAATCTAGACTTTATTTTTCCTAAAATAAAAAAAGAAAGTCTATTCTTTGCTATTTCTATTTATCCAAACCTTTATGACGAAGAATATTATTCCAAAATATTGGTTAAACATTTCTTACCCTTCTTAAACAAAGAGATAATGAAATTGTTAAAAGAGAAGGGGGCAGAGAAATCTCTTTATTATAAATATCCTGAAGAAAATATTAAATCGGGGAATTTAAATCCAATTTTTCCCCATCATGTTATAAAATATGGGCTTTTTAACAAAGATAGAGCTGAAATCGTATTTGGTTTTACAGAAGAAGGAGTATATTTAGGAAGAACCTTTACCGCTGATGACCCTAACTTCAAAAAAAGAATTGACGAAGAAAGACCCTTTAAGGAATTTAAAAGTAGCATATCGCCTAAACTCGCTTTAATAATGTTAAACTTTTTAAACTTATTTGATAATAGAGAAAGGAAAAAAATATTAGACCCTTTTGTAGGTAGTGGCACTATTTTGATTTTTGCCCTTATTGAAGATTTCCAAATTTATGGCTCTGATATCGAAAATGAAAAAGTTGAAAACACTATTCGTAATTTAAATTGGGTTTATCGTGAATTAGAAGAATCGGTACCGATTTTACTTAATGAACATATTAAATTATTAAATGTTAACAATTTGACTGATCATTTCGAAAAAGAATTTTTCGATGGAATTTGCACAGAACCAACTTTAGGACCATTTTATAAACAAAAACCATATTATAATGAAGTAAAGGAGTTATTAGACACGAAATTAGAACAGATGTATGAGAATTTTTTCAGAGAAGCATATCAAGTATTAAAACCTCACTGTAGAATTAGCATTATTGCTCCTATCATAGAAACCGTGGATGGGGGAGATCTTCAGATAAATTTGGAAAAAATTGCCATAAAGCATAATTTTAGACAAATTCCAATACTGGATGTTAATAGAATTATTAATAAGTCGAATATTAAACTGCAATTTAAAAGTCAGCCAGTAAAATCACTAATAGAAGCTAAAAAAGAACAGATTGTAAAAAGAAAAATCTATATATTTGAGAAAGTAAGCTAAATTTATAAGAAGATGTCCTATAAGGAGATTTTTGATAAAATTGAAGAAAACTTAGAAGGGGAAGCACATTTAGATGAATTAGCTAATAAAAAGCAAGACCCATTTATGATTTTGATTTCCACAATCCTGTCTGCAAGAACTAGAGACATTAATACAAGGGAAGCAACAAAAACATTATTTTCAAAATTTAAAACTCCTAGCGAAATAGCTGAAGCTAAAATTGAAGAATTGGAGAGATTAATCTATAAAGCGGGATTTTATAAGGTCAAAGCAGCAAGAATCAAAGAAGTCTCACAAATCATAGTAGATAAATATAATGGAAAAGTTCCTAAGAACTTTACAGAATTAGTTTCTCTTCCTGGTGTTGGAGCAAAAACTGCTAATTGTGTTTTAGTATATGCTTATAAGATCCCTGCGATACCTGTTGATGTTCATGTACAAAGGATTAGCAATAGATTAGGTTGGGTTAAAACAAGTCAACCTAACCAAACAGAAGGAGAGTTAAAAAATCTAATTTCAAAGGATCAATGGATACGTGTGAACAGATTACTTGTACGATTTGGCCAAGAGATATGCTTACCTAATTATCCAAAATGTAATTCTTGCCCTTTAGGTAATATATGTCCAAAAGATTTTTCCATAGAATTAACCCTGAAAGCTAAAAAGCTAAAGAAGTAGAATTCTAATAAGATATTGAAGCTTTTCTTTTTTGATAAAAAAGATAACCAAATAATATTCCCCCTAATAAACCAAATATATGTGCCCATAAATTAATCCCTGGTGCTAAAGAGGAAATAATGAAATATAGAAGATAAATTCCACCAAGTAAGATTAGAGATTTATCACGTTGCGTAGCAATCATTACAAAAGAAGCGCCTATTAGACCAAAAATAGAGCCCGATGCTCCTAGACTAATTGAATATATAGGTAAAAGGATTAAAGTAAATAAATTTCCTATTAACCCAGAGACGAAATATATAATTAAAAAATTCATTTTAGGCATATTATTCTCAAGAAAAACTCCAAATAATAATAATCCAATCATATTGGAAAATAGATGTAAAAAGTCTCCATGGAGGAATATAGCGCTAATTAAACGCCAAAATTGCCATTCATATATTACGCTATAATTGATTTGAACTAATAGATATTGAATTTCTAAATTAGTGGAAATTGTAAAAAAGAAAAGGATATTTATAAAAATTAGAGTTAATGTTATTCTTGCTTTTTTAAAAGATTCTGAATCTAAAATAAACATTGAAATAAAAACCTAATAATTACTTTTTATCAAATCTATATAAATATAATTTTTCATAAAAAAATATAATAATATGTTTTATCTTTATTTTATTGATAATTTTGGAAAATAATAAATTATTTCAATCAAAAATTCAGCTCTTATTCTCCTTATTTTATAATGGTTACTTAAGAGATATAAGGCTATTTAAAGCTTTTTTACAAGTTCAACTTAAGCAATTCATTCCAAAAAAACTTGTAAATAAAGTAAGACTATACGACGATGCTCCTGTCCTTTTCTTCTTCGAAGAAGAGAATCATGAAACCTTAAGAACGATTTCTGCACCTCATATGATTTCAATTATGCTACAGGAGCTACTTTTAAAGGAAGATGATGATTTATTGATTCTAGGTGCAAAAAGTGGATATATTGCAGCATTAGCTCATAATTTGGCTCCTAAAGGTAAAATACTCATTCTTGAAGCGAATTCAGATATTGCCGAAATAACTGCTACTAATTTGAAGAAGTTAAACCTTGATAAAGATATTGAAGTAATTTTAAAGAATCCTCTTGAAGGAATGCCTGATATGAGTCCTTGGCAAAAAATATTAGTTACTGGTGCTATAAAACAAGAGAGAATTAACTCATTATTAAGACAATTAGATCCAAATGAAGGAGTCTTATTTGCACCTATCGGTGAAAACTTCATTCAAAACTACACGCAAATTATTCGTATGGGAGATGATTATTTTGGAAAAAAACATCTTCAAGTAAGATTTACCCCATTGATTACCCAGATTGAATTAGATAAATTAGAATTGATAACTGATATCGACGATTTTGAAATTCACATTAACTATACTTCAGATATTCTGAAAGAAGTAAAATTAGAACCGTTTACAGGATCACTTTCAAATGAAATTAAGCCCCATAAAATTTTCTTAGCTTTTTTGGAAAACATAGATAATTCAATTGATTTATTAAAAATAGAACCTTCTATAAGAGAAACAAATAATGTAATCGAAAACTTTGAAATTATAATTAAGATTTTAAAAAAACTTAAGAATGAAATTGATTTTAAACCTGAAAATATTGAAAATTCCTTGAACCTAATAAAATCCTATAATATTATAAGAGGAGATCTAGAAAGAAAAGTAAGTATAGATTCCACCATGTTATACAATGAAAAAGCGGATATTTTAGAAAAACTGTTAAATGAAATTTCTAATTTTCAAGAGATCATAAAAGAAGAGATAAATAGAATTACTAAATCTATATCTTGATGCGGATTTTTCTTAAACTATTATTTATTTATAAAATCTAATACTTTTTTCATAAAATCCGGTAAATCATTTGGCATTCTTGATGTTATTAAGTTACCATCAATCACTACAGAAGAATCCTTAAAATCTGCACCAGCATTTATCATATCATCTTTAATTGCAAAATAACTTGTTGCTTTCCGTCCTTTAATAACTTTTGCTGAAATAAGAACCCAACCTGCATGACAAATTGCAGCAACTAATTTACCTTGTTCATTCATCTTTGAAACAAAATCTAAGACTTTCTTATCTCTTCTTAAATAATCAGGGTTTTTAGTACCTCCTGGAATTATTATTCCGTCATAATTTATAGGATCAACTTCGCTAATATTGAAATCGGGTTTCATGGGGTACCCATTTTTCCCTATAATCGGTCTTTTTTGTAAACTAATTAAAATAGAATCATGTCCTGCCTCTCTTAACCTATAATAAGGATATAAAAGTTCTGCATCTTCGAAACCATCGGTAGCTAAAATTACTATTTTTTTTTTCAAGTTAAAATCACCACCATTAAATATTTTAAGTCTATATTTACAATTTTATAAGGAATAAATAGATATTTTATAATTTGGATTATAATTTATTATCTACTCAAAAAAGAAATTAATAATATATTCATTTAATCAATTAAGGTATAATAAAAATTAAAAAATGTTTAGAAACCCAATATATAAAATAATGAAGGTAAGAATCATCATTACATAATTGTATGGTGGAGGAAATAACCTATTAGGTACTTTTTTTACATATTTTTCATATTCTATTCCAAATTTAGGAAGATACAGCTTTTTTTCCTCAAAATTGCACTTTACTACTAATATAATAAATAGAAAGGGGCATAATATCAAAGAAAGATATGAATCAAAAATGAATGCGAGACCAATGAATACTATAATCATAATAGAATAAGAGGGGAATCTCATTACCATGAAGATACCGCTCTTTATAAGGTTATTCTCTTGTTTGTGAGGATCGAAAACATGCAAAGTTTTCCTTGCTAGAGAGTAAAGTTTTATACCTAAAACTACAAAAATTATTCCTAATATTAGAAACCATATTGAAAGTTGACGAAAAATGCTAAAATTTTCAGGAAAAATGTCTTGAAATAAGCTTGAATTCATAATTGGTATTAAATATAAACTTATTATCCCTATTATAGAATAGAATTTGGTATACTCACTATTAAATTTGTTTTTTAGAGCATAATTTTTTAAAAGTACCCTTGAGTGAAAATAAAAAGATAAAAGGAAAATGCTAAACAATATAAAAAAGAGAGTAATTATTACTGACATAAACTTTGAAAAACCTGACCTTTATTTGTTTTAGAAAATATAATATTGATTTTTTTTAATACTTTCCATATTTTCCTACTGCATTCATAAAAGCTATAACATTTTCAAGAGGGATTTCTTTAAAGATTACGGTACTTGGTCCTATAATGAAATGGCGGTTTTCTTTAAATGCTATCATTAGTTCTTTTACATGTTCTTTAACTTGACTTTTTGTACCAAAAGGTAAGATATGGCTTACGTCACCAAACCCTATGACCACAAAGTCAGGAAACTTTTCACTAATAAAAATTGGGTTTGCTCCTCCTTCCCATCCCTGCAATCCAAGAAATCCTGCTTTTTGGAATGAAGGGATCATTTCAGTTACATCACCATCTGTGTGAACTTGTGGAATTAAAGAATTATCAGAGATGATCTTTGTAAGTTCCTTATAATAGGGTAAGAAATCTTGTTCCCAACGTAAAGGAGAAATCATAGAACGTCCTTTAAATGCAACATCATCCAAGATATTTATAACTTTTCCTCTTGATCCCGTAGCTCTAATTAATCCCTCGATATTGATTTGAGTTAATTTGGCATAGAATTTTATTAATTCTTGATATAATCTTGTTTTTTTCTGAAAATTTCTGCTAAATGTTTTCATTCCCATACTTTTCCATACTCGATCAAAAATCCCATCCACCATTAATACGGGAAATATCAAAGATGACATTTTTTCATATCGATTGATCGTTTTTCGAATTAATTCACTATTATCTAAAAGTTCTAAATTTGCGTAGAGATCATCTAAAATTTCAATTGTATTTATAAATCCACCCTCGTAATAACTAGTTATACGTTTAATATTTTGACCATCCTGACCAATCTTAACCAATTTTCCATTTTCATCTTGAACTTTTATAGGGCGAATTTTTAGACTTGGAGGAAACGGAACAAAAATTGAATCAAATCCTAGTGCTAATGGGATATCAAAATAATCACTATTGAATAACGAGGCTGTATAATTATCTAAAATAGTTTTTCGGTTTTTAGCTATAAATCCTTCTGTTATGTATTGTACATGGGAGGGGACCTTATCTAATTGATGTCTTTTGCCATCGTAGTAAACCGCAAGATAACGTTCGACAGGATTCATATTATTAAATAAGATAAATTTATTATTAATAATCTTTAAAGAAGAAATTGAATATTAATCCAGCAGGTAAGATGATAGAAAGATAAAAAAAGAAATTATAAAAAAATTTAGATATAAATATTTTTAAATTCTTTGAGTTTCATTATGATCTCATCTCTTAATGTTCCTACAATTAGCTTTTCTGAAGATGCTATTTTTATCTCTTTAGCAAATTGCATAAACTGATGAAGAGCGGGACCTGGGGGAAATTCATCTCTTAAGCTTTCAATATAGTTTCCTAGATCATTTCCTGTGATGGTTTGATCTATTCTCTTAAAGATATGTCCAAATAATTCGTTGATTATTGCACTTCTTTCTTGGTTAATTGCACTAATCTCAGATTTTACAGGTGAAGACGATGATTTAGTAGAGAGATCTATATCTTCTCGTCCTTTAACGATAACTTCTGGTTCAAATCGGGGATACTCTCCTTGACCAGAACAATTATAATTAAGACTAAAAGATTCATTACCTTTAAGTTCAGGAATTTTAACACGTAATTCTGATTCTTCACCTATCTTTACTAATTCATATTTTTCTAAACTGATTTCTGAAAGATCGAATCCTTTCGGTATCATTTCTTTTATCAATATATTTTCTAATTCAACATTTCCGTTATTTTGAATTCGTACACTGATAGAAAATTCTCCTTCACTTAGACCTGGTTTAATACTTTTTAAAGTTTTGAGTTTACGCTTCACATATTTTACTTTTAATTCAGGTTCTTCTTTTGGAACAGTAAGATAATATTTACCTTGAACTAAACTGTTTACTTCGATTTTCACTGGTGTTTTATATAAAGCTTCTGTAGGTGGTCGAGGATTTCTTGCTTTTAGTGGATAAGAAAAGATCAGTTTTGAGTTAGGTTGAAATTCATTTGATAAATTGAAAAGCTCAATGCTCAAATTATGTTTTGAAGCAGGGTCCTGGTCATCCGGATTTAGTACAAGTCCTTTTGTGAATTCTGTGCGGGAACCTATATCTATATTACCTAATATTATTTTAATTTGACTTAATAAGGGGGGTTCAAAATCGGGAGGGATTTCATCCAAAATTTTTACAGTTTCTATAGGAGAAGAGCCATTATTTATAATTGTATTTGAAATACTAATATCGGTATTAGCATAAGCATCTACTTCACTGGGGGCTATATTCTTTTCAATAGTTGCACTCATTACTTTATATACTGTAGGCTCTTTCTGAATTTCACCAATTACTCTAGTGATTACTACATATAAGGGTGTAAAATCAATTTTAGAGCTTAGTTCAGGAACATCTTTAGATTCGACTTGAAATTTGAAATCCCAAGTTTGCTCTGGATTTAATAATCTATTAGGATTTTGTGAAACTACTATCTCGGAACCCGTCAGAATTTTATGTGATACTTTTACATCCTCAATTCGTACTTGAAACTCGGATTCATTTATGAACTCTACATTACAATCCCAAAATCCGGGTTTAGAGCCTTCATCTCTGTCAATCCCACTCATAGAATCAGTAAGTCCTTGAACTTCAGGATTGATCATCGTTAATTTATAATTATTTATAAGATAAGTGATTTTTAAATGTCCTAGCGGTTTTGCTTCTCTTTCTTTAACATTCACAATACAGAAAACTTCAAGTTCTGCTTTATTTTGTCCTTCTAATGTAACGATATCCCAATTTAAAGAACGTCTCCCACCTTCTTCAACTATGCCTGCAATACCATAATTTGGATTTATAACTTCGATTTCTTGAAAAAAATCTGGAATATCTCTTCTTAATTTGATATTAGAAAAGGTTAATTCTAAGGGATTAGTCAAAATGAGTTTTAATTTGCATTTGTTGTCATTATTATAAAGAAAGGTCGTATTTATCTTATCGGTAATATCAATTTCAGCATCAAAAACTTCTTCAATTTTAAGGGAAGGTTCTTTTAAATTTTGAATTGTGTATTCAGAACTAAATTCTTGAGCCGCGTTAAGAATTCCTACTTTGATTTCTCTATCGGCAATAGTGGTATTCACATTTTCTTTTAAATCACATTTTAGATTCCACAGTCGACTTTTTTTGGAAGGATTTTTTATTGTAAGTTTTCCATGACCGGTAATCTCTTTCAAGTTCAATGAACCATCAAATAAAGTTTTTTCATTTTCGGTTATATCAACAATAATTAAGTCTGTCATGCTTATTACCTTAATTTCATCATTAGGTTGAGTTAATAATAATAATTAAAATCAATAAAACAATAGACTTTAGTAATATAAATTTTCGGAAAAAAACATTTTTTAAGAAATAATTTGGATTATAATATTGTTTTGAAAAATCAAAAAAATATTTTTTTTTGGCGGGTTTTAAAAAATTATAATCATTTAATGAAGGAGGCAATTGAGGGACCAGATTGTATAAATCCAAGTAATTGCCGAGGAGCTTGTTGTTCAATCAAAATAGACGTCCCTAAAGTTTTGGCTAAAGAATATATTAGGAGGGGGTTAGCGTCTAAAAGTGATTTTATAAGAAGTGATGTGTTTAGTTTCCAGCTGAGACTTGATGAGATATCAAGTAAATGTTTTTTATTTGATAAGAGTATAAATGGTTGTAAAGTACATAATCTTGGAATTAAACCTCCACAATGCTGGGTTTATCCCACAGGTTTTTCAAATAGTCAAACAGGAGAGATTAAATGCAAAAAATTGGGGGGATGGAGGATTATAGACCCTCAAAAAACTAATAAAGCAGAAAATTTATTAAATAAATATAATTTCCTCTGTCAAATTGAAGCGAAGAAAGAAATAAGGAAAATTAATAAGAGATTGAACCGAAAGGAGAGAAGAAAAAAAAATAAAAGTATTATCTCTCTATTAGATTTAATTAAGAATGTGGCTCCATGCAAATTGGGAGGATTTAAAGATATGTGGGATAGTTTTCAAATCTTATCTGCGGAAGGATTATCTCTCCAAATGAGAAAATTTTGCCTTAAATACAATAGCACCTGTCCTTTTCTTCCAGATGATTTTTTGGAATGTAAATTTATATGTGATAAAGTAGCTGAAGAATTAATTCAATATTTTACTACATATCTTTATCAATATATTAAAGAATATGGACCAGATACAGAGGGTGAATACGCTTTATATAAGTTTTTTAATTATATCAAAATTGAATAGAATTTAATAATATAACGATTAATAGAGGTTTTTGTCGGAATTTTTTATACTTTTAACTCTTTGATTTTGAGAAAGACTAAGAGGATGTTATCTGCATATCACATATTTTTATGAAAATTATAGATAATTATACAAATAACATTTAAATACTACATAAAGCATATAATTAAATAAAAATTAATTGTGATTTTATGTCTTTTGGAGAAAAATCTTTAGCAGAATTAGCAGAAAAAGTATTTTCTGAAAAATATAATTTTCTTAATGGACCACAAAAACTAAAGGGAAATTCAGGTAAAGTTTGGACTTTTAATGCTATAGTTAATAATGGTAAGCATGGTAAATTTGGTATTTTTATCCGCGATTGGAAGAGAGAGATTTCTATAACTCAATTACGCCAATTACATAAAGCATGTATAGATATCCCTGATATTAACGGAGGAATTATGGTGTGTAATATTGCAACAGATTTTTCTCGTGATTATAGTTCTCAATTTGGTATCCAATTACTCTCTCGGGGCCATTTAGTATCTAAAATAAGAAATCGTGAGTTTCAATATTAAGCTTCATCAATCTTATTTAAGCTTATCTTTCTTGAAAATAAAATTGTGTTGTACTTCTTTTTTATTATGAAAAATAGATAATCTGTTATTCCCTCAACAATAGGAGCAATAAAAATCAAATTTTCATCTGGTGACCATAATTCGATGCTTTCATTTAAAATATCTTTCTCAAAAAATTCTTGTATATAAGTAATCTTTACATTGAGATCAATCATATCCTTTGAGCTATGATTTTCAACTAAGATCTCAAATTCGTCAAAGTCTTTATAAATCGAAATATGTATAATTTTGAATTTCTCCCTTAATTGAGATAAAGCGTGAACAGGTTTATTATAATCAAACAATCTGATATTAGAAAAGTTATTTTTTTCGATATCTCCAGCAATATAACTTATATCAATCCCTTTTAACATAAGAAAAGACATTGCTTTTTGTAATTTAATTGTGGTTGGATCCTTTTTTTTAATTACGGATGAAAAATACTCATTACATACATTCTTAATCTTACTTCTCAATCTCTCTCTTATTGACTCTCCATCTTCAATAATTACCTTAAGGTTATCTTTTTTAATGATCTCTTCTTTTGCAATTTCAGATTCAATGATTTGATATAAAGTTTTTTGGAATTCTGTTATAATAACTTCAGTCATTTTGTTAATAAGAGCACTTCCAAAAATATCTAAATCTATGGGTAAAACAAGAATTAATACAATCTGTTCATTTGCTTCATGTTCAATTCCTGATCTTCTTTTTTTTCTATGTGATTCTATAAAAAATTTCTTTGCAAAATACATTTTATTATCATATTCTAGATCTACACGATTAAGTGAATTAGGATCTTGACTTTTTAAGAACCAGATTGGATGAAATCGAATAAGGCGCATTTTTTCATCATCTTTATGTAAAATATTTTCTGGACATGTTAAAAAGGGAATATGACCTATAACTTCATCAAAATAAAGTAAATATATCTCACATAATTTTTTAAATAAATTATCATCTTTTTGCTCTCTTTCAATGGAATCCATCAGTAAACTCACCGTATTTTTTTAAATTTTCATTCTCCTCTTTTATATTAACATTCTTCAATGTGTTGCACAAGAAATACAAGGATCAAACGCTCGAACCATGATTTGAACCTTTTTTCTAACTGAATCTATATCTTCTTTTTCATATAATTTTTGAGCATATTCTGTAATCATCTTATTAATAAGCGGCATTTTTATTTCAGTAGCGATAAAAAGTTTTGCCTGATTGATGATATGTGCTTTATTAAGGTGATAATGATGTATTAAAATTCCTCTAGGAGCTTCAACAACTCCGATCCCATCCATATTCTTAATTGATTTAAGATTTAAAAGTGCTTCTTTTTTGTTTAAAAGACTACTTTTTAATAAGTCCATACTTTCTCGTATTTCGTAATAGATTTCAATTAACTGTAGAAAAATCGAAAATAAAATTGAATTCTTCCAAGAGAGATTAAAAATTTTTAAATAATCAGAAATTTTATCTAAACCATAACCATCAATTACTTGAAAACGAGAAGAAGGACCTGTTAATAGATATTCATTTTTGTTGAGATGAATATCTAAACCTAGGAGATCTGGATCTTTATCAAAGAATTCTGAATAATTCTCTAATTGGAAATCCTTAATATTCTTATTAAATCGGTCTATTCTGATTTCTCCATTATATCTATCATACTTACCATTGTCTGTTAATCCAATAGATGAAATATTCTGCAAATTGAACTCTATTGGAGCGTGATAATTAGAAAATAGTTTAAGAAATGATTCAATGATATATTCTATATTATTTATTGATTTATGTAAATAATTTTGGGTAATTAAAATATTTTTTTTAGAGGGGTTATAAAATACTCCTCCTGGAATAGAAGTAATTAAATGTATAACCCTTCCTCCAAATATATTATCTATAAATGTTCCCACTTTAATTAGATCATAGACATTTTGAGTTAATTGGGGATCAAACTTGATTAAATCATAAAAATTCTGAATTTTTTTATCAATGTTAAAAATTGAAAAGAGATCTGGTAGTGATTGGAAGAAGTAATGCATAATATGAGATTTAATTAACTCACCAGTCATTAAAAGGCGTCTAATTAAAATAGATTGGGCACTAGGTTTGACTTGGTATAAGTTTTCAATAGCTTTACAACTAGCTATAGTTTGAGAAGCATGACATAATCCACAAATTCTTGAAACGATTCTAGGAACATCTATTAATTCTTTACCTATTAAAAGGTTTTCAAACCCTCTATATGGTGAAATATCAAACTCTACCTGGGAGATATTATCATTTTGTAAATAAATGTTTAAATTTCCATGGCCTTCCACTCTAGAACATACTTCTATTACTTTTTGCATTAAACTCACCTCAAAATTTTTGGTTTCGAAAATCTATAGAAAATTCCTCTATATTTTTTTAAATCGTTGGAAAGGTTCATTAAACTTAAAAAATTTATAAGATTGGAAGTAAAATCTTTAGCTATTGGCCCTAAACACCCCTCACAAGGTAATCCTTGATTAATGCACCTATGATCACATCCTTCACGGGTAACAGGTCCTAAACAAAGTATTCCTTGCTTTAAAAAGCAAGTTGAATTATCTCCTGATAGATAGTCTTGATCGTTAACAGGATACATCTTAGTTATGGAAGTTTTTAAATTCGAGTCCATCTCTCCCTTAATTGGACACTTAAAGCACATATTTTTTTCAGATAATTTTATAGGTTTGTTTTCTATTAAGTTCATCAGACAATTCCCAAAAATTATTGAAGGTGGTGGACAACCCGGAATTATACCATCGATCTCAATAAACTTGGAGATGGGTTCAACTTTTTTTTTTTTAGAAAGACTTAGTATTCCCCCAAATGCTGCGCAGGTACCTAAGGCATATACTCTCTTTGCATGCTTGCGTATGGTATTGAGTTGATCTATTTGATATTTTTCAGAAATACATCCTTCTATTAAAGCAATGTCGCAATCCTCTATACTCTTTACATCTGATAGGAAAGGAAAGGAAACTATTTTTGTCCTTTCAAGAAATTGGGGGAAAATATCTAAAGAGAATAAAGTGGATATACACCCACTACATGATGTTAATGAAGCTAATACAAATTTAAGTTTCAATTTTGATTTCCTCCTCTAAAATGTTATAGAACTTATTTACAATTTCAGCAAATTTCAAACCCTCTATTGCATTTAAATTTTTAATTATAATTCTACTACCTAATCTTGGACCTAAAATTTTCTTTAAGAGTTGAATTTTTCTAAGTATTTTTTGATTTCCATCTATATAACGACAAGCATCTTTTCTGCAACCAATAATCATTACACCATCAAAACCCATCTCAAAAGATCTGAGTATAAAATTTGTATCTACCCTTCCACTGCAAGGAACTCGGATTACAAAAACATTAGGATTATAAAAATGTTTCTTAAGACCAGCATCATCTGCTGCAGCATAACCACAGGATTGACAACAAAATGCAATAATTTTTGGACTCTTGTTGAATTTTGAAAAAACCTTTATTGTTTTAAGAATTTTTTCTGAGGTATCAACATTCATTTCTATTGCATTTGTGGGACAGATACTCACACATGTTCCACATCCCTTACATTTAAACTTATCTATCACAATTTTATCAGATTCCACTGAAATCGCATTGAAAGGACAAGATTTGATGCAAAGATTACATAGACCACATTTTTCTTCATTAATCTCTATTCCTGTAAATTCGGAAATTAAAAAATCATTTGATAAAAGAGCGATAATTTTTAAAGCTACATTATTCACTGAAGAAATCGTACTTTGGTAATTTAAAGGACCAAATATTGACCCAACCCCATAAATCCCAGAGGCTAATGTTTCTTCACTCATAAAACCATTATCATCTAAAGTAAAATCCAATTTTTTTCTTAATTTCTTTAAATCCCTATTTGGAACCATTTTTATATTTAAAATAATTAGATCACTTGGAAATTCTATAGAATCAGCAATCACATAATTTTGATTCTCTTTTACATCAATTGAAATGTTATTAGCATAAAGGAATCGCGGATGCATTGATTTTGATATAAAGTCATTATGGTTATTTAATTTACTTAAATCATAAAAAACATTAACTTCACACTCTGGATTCTTTACTTTAATGGCTTCTATGTACTTTAAAGCTAATATATCTGAATATTCGCAATAATAACTCGAGGGTCCTATTTCTTGAATAATAGATATTGTTTTTACTGGCATCTTATCAGATAACTTTAAGATTTTGCCTTCAGTAATACTATCTGAAGATAATATTCGTTCAAATTCCGCGGATGTTATAATGTTTTTTTTAGGAGCGTAATTATATTCCACTAAATCAGAGTGTAAATCTGATCCAATCGCTATAACTTTAACTCCCACCTTTATTCTAATTTTTTCAGATTTTAGATCTAAATTGATTGCATTATTTATGCACACTCTTTCACAGATTCTACACTTATGACAATTTTCAATATCATCATCATCAATCAGAGGTACGTATGGATAAGAATTTTGAAAAGGAAGATAAATAATTTTTCTTTTTGCTAATCCAAATTCGTATTGATTTTGTTTCTCTTTCCCACATACATCAATACACTGTTTGCAACCAGTGCATTTCTTTTCATCGATATAACGAGGTTTTTTAATTAAATCTAAAGTGAAATTGCCAACTTCACCAAAAATGTTTTCAATTTCAGTATTTGTATAAATTTCGATATTCTTCTCCTTTACTATTTCTCCAATTAATTCCGATATGAAACAAATTGAGCAATCACCCATGTTTGATATTCGAAACCATCTAGCTACTTTTCCACCAAGAGTAGGGGCTTTTTCTATAAGATAGACTTTAATTCCAGCACGAGATAAGTTAAGTGCTAAATTCATACCCGCGATACCCCCTCCCAATATTGCACAACTTTTTTCCACTTGAACTCTTTTTACTTTTATTTCTTTTTGTAGTCTTATTCGCGCTACTGCAGCTTCAATTAATAGTTGGGCTTTATTTAAAGTTAAAAGTGGATTAATATGTTTTTTATTTGAATCATGAACCCAACAACATTGTTCTCTAATATTGGCAATTTCTATATTAGCATGATCAATAATCCCTTCAAAAATACGCTCAAAAATGTGTTGATGGGTTTTAGGAGAGCATGCAGCAATAACTATTTTGTTTAAATAGTTATCTTTAACCCAATTTGATATATTGTCAAGATTTTTTTCTTGACATAAGTTTTCGAATACTCTAACGGAAACAACATCTTTTATTTTATTTATGTAATTTTCGAGGGCATTGACATTGATAGAGTTAGAAATCTCAGTATTGCAGTTACATATTATTACACCTATTCGATTTATCTCACTACCTTTCAAATTTAAATATTCAATATCTTCGCCTTCCAAAATTCGTGTATTAATGTTCATGATTTGCATGATTCTTTTTCCATCCTCGGTTAAGTAGTAAGATTTTCTTTCTTTAGCTATAAGTGAACCAAGCTTTTTTAAATGAAAGTTTAATTGACCAGTAGCATCTAAGTCAAGTTTTTCCATTAAATTTGTGTAAGCTACATAACCTTCCTTTTCTAAAAGCAAAAGGATCTGCCGTCTAAAAGGGTGCGATAAAATTGAATAAATATCCAAACGTTTATCTTCCTCTCTTCTATAATTAACAAATTTAATTATTAAAATTTAATTTTTGACAAATTTTTTTTCACAATGATAATACTATTTTTCAAACATATAAATCTTTGTTAGAAATGGATCATAAAGTTATATAAGAATGATCATATTATTTATCGAAAACCATCACAATAACTCCCTTTTTCTATAACAAGAAAATTTGTTTGAAAATAGAAATTGACAATTAAATTTATCAAATTCCTTAAAATTTTTCTTGTCAAATTCTTTATATCTTGACTAAATGATAATTTATTCAGGTAAAGAACGTCTAAACAAAAAATAATTATGAGAGGTGGAAAAAAAGTTGGATGTCTTGGAATTAAAACCAGTAAAAAATAAAAAAATAATAGCCTATATGAGTTCAAAAGAGAATGTTAAATACTTTCAAAATCCAGATACTTCAAAACTCAAAGATTTTTTGAAAAAGAAAAATATTGATTTTGTTACGGTTGATTTTCAGGTTGATATGAAAGAATTTAATAAAACACCTTTTGCAAAGACACTAGATGAATTAGAAATTCCATATTATCAAGTTGATATTCCTGATTATGCGATGGGGTATCTTTATGAAGAGATTATAGAAAAACAAGAGTTTCAAAACGAACTTTTTGACGAATATGAAAGGATGAATGATAAAGAATCTTATAAAGGGCAAAGTCTTAAAAATTGGATAGATCTATTAGGGGAGGAAATTCAAGAAAAAGAAATTTTTTTGAGTTTAAAGTTAAGACCGCAATGGATTGTGAAAAAAATGTTGGATATTGCGAATAATTGTGAAGGTAAAGAGATATTATTCATTCACTTTGTTCAAGAGGATATTTGCGAAGATATTTGTCCACAAGTAGTTGAAAATTTAAGAGAATTAGAAGTTAAAGTTATATCATATAATAAAAAGCATCTTGTTCAAAATATTGTATTTTAATTAAAAAAAGAGGAGATTAAAAAATGCCAGAAGTATTAGAATTAAAACCATTAAAAGAAAAACTCTTAAAATTGATTATGATCGAAACTGAGTTTCCGATCGATTGGTGGTTTGAAGTGCCTAAGGAAAAGAAAGAAGATATAATATGGAATCTGCATCTGATAAGTAAGGAGTATCTTGAATTAATCGAGGCTCTAATTGAAAAATATAAACCAAATTTTGCTTTGGAAGAAAAACCAAATTTTTGGGTTGATCCACTTAATTCTAACGATCCACTTAAAGCTTTATTTGAAAGGAAGGGAATTCCGTTTAAACATGCAGATATATCTGAAAATGCTGAATTTTACCTTTCAGCTGCTTTAGATGAACATAGAGAAACTTTGCAGAAATTAGAAGAACGAATTAAAGGATTAATTGAAAAAAATGGAGGGAAACCATCTGATGATGAATTATTCCAAAAATTAATTTTATGGAAAGAATATTTACAAAAAGATTATGATACTCAGGAGGATGAAATTAGATACAGAGTAAGAGAAGCCTGGATGATGATGAATACTTTAAACCTTGCGAAAGAAGTAGATGGTAAAAAGTTAAAAGCTTTATTTATTTGTGATTTAAGACATTTTAATGGGCTTGAAAAATTAGCTAATGATTTAGATATTGAAACAGAACAAGTTAAAATAAAACGAACCATCAAAACTGAAGAGTTAGAAGAAGAATTTGAAGAAAATATTGAAATTAATCTTTCTAAATAAAAATTTTTTTAAATATAATTATGTAGATAAAAAATCAATTGCTAAAATGAGATGAGAAAGTTGACTCAAAATAAAAATGTTAAAAGTGAAGTTGAAAGTATTCTTGGAAGAAAATCTATAATTGAATTGACCCCCATTATTATTAAAAAGAAGGATACATCAGACAAGATTTGTTATTTTTTTGATACTGATGATAATGCATCTCCTTTTGATATAAACATGGCTTATGACGCAGGGTTTGATATAGTAGTTCCCGTTAGTAAAATGAAAGCTGAAAATGTGCCTAAACTGGTTCAAGATGCGATTTTTTCCCGAAAGCCTAATGCACCTACAACATTCTTTATAGGGGGATCTAACGTGAGAGAGGGAGAGAAGATTGCAAAAGAAGTTGTTAAGTCATTAGTACCTCCTTTTCAATGTCCTGTAATTATTGATCCGAGAGGTTCACACACTACTGCCTCAGCAGTAGTAGCAAAAACTATAGATATTTTAAAAAAGAAACATGGAATCAACAATTTAAAAGGTAAAAAGGTTATAGTGTTAGGAGCAGGTCCTGTTGCTAGAATTGCAGCTATTTTATCTGCAAAAATAAATTGCAACACTTTTCTTGTTGAAACTTGGGATAAGTCAAATGAAGAATTCGTTAAAAATCTAGCTATGGATTTAACTGAAGAAGCTGGAGAAAATGCAACTCATATAACTGGAGTATTTGCCCCAGAGCCAGAACAAAGATATGAAGTAGTCAAAGATGCAGATATAATCTGGTCTTTAGCAGCTGCCGGTATTGAAGTTTTGTCACAATCTCTTATGGAACGTCTTAAAGGGAAAAAGATTGTAGTTGATATAAATTTGGTTCCGCCATATGGAATTGAAGGATTGAAACCGAAACATGATAACGAAGAAATTTATCCTGAAATTTTTGGAATAGGAGCATTAGCTTTAGGCCGTTTAAAATCCAATTCTGAAGGACAAATACTTAAAGAAGCAGCTAAAACTAAAGGATTAAAAATTTTTGATTATAATTATGCTTTCGAAGTAGCTAAAGATCTATTATCAAAAGAATAATTCAGGAATTTAATGAAAATTAAATTCTATTTTTTTAATTACGATAAAAGAAAGCATTAAGGTGAGGAAATTTATGGGTGAAATTTCGAAAAAGATTGATGGTAATACAAAAGTACGAATTAAAGATGCATTTAAAGAAGATGCAGGTAGGGGTATTATCAGAATCGACCCTCATTTAATAAATAGTTTGAGTCTTAAAGTTGGTGACGTAGTAGAAATTACTCATCCAATTTTTCATAAAAAAACAGTTGCTCTATTATCTGCAGGGAAAGCAGAAGATATGGGAATGAATATTATACGTATGGATCCTACTTTAAGGAGAAATATTGGAGCTTCAATTGATGATCTTGTGGAAATTGAAAAAATTACTGCTGATTTAGCTAATACTGTTACATTTGCTGGTTTAGATGATTCAATGATTCCGCGTGATCCTCAAGCATTAGCAAGAAAATTGGAGAAAAGAGTTATTACGGAAGGAGATAGCTTGAGTTTTTATGCAATGGGTCATCGAATCGATCTGGTTGTTTTTGACTATACCCCAGAATCAAAAGCGGTTAAAATCGCTCTTAATACTAAAATTATATTTACAGATAAAGCTTCTCAAAAAAAAATTGAAATTAAAAAGCCAAAAGTTAAATATGAAAGTATTAGTGATTTAGAAGAAAAACTCCAAAAGATTAGAGAAGGGATAACATATGAAGATATCGGAGGATTAGAAGATTCGATTCAAAAAATACGAGAAATAATTGAATTACCAATAAGACATCCTGAAATCTTTGAGAGAATTGGGATAGATTCTCCAAAAGGAGTTCTTTTATATGGACCACCTGGTACCGGCAAAACATTGCTAGCTAAAGCAGTTGCATATGAAACCGATGCCCACTTTTTAAGTATTAGTGGTCCTGAAATTATGAGTAAATTTTTTGGACAAAGTGAAGAAAATCTTAGGAAAATATTTGAGGAAGGAAAAGAAAAAGCACCTTCAATAATATTTCTTGACGAATTAGATTCAATCGCACCTAAGAGAGAGGAAGGGAAAGGTCAAGTTGAATCTAGAATAGTTGCCCAATTACTTTCACTAATGGATGGATTAGAAGGGAGAGGGGAAATAATAGTAATTGCGGCAACAAATAAAATTAATAATGTTGATAGTGCATTACGGAGGCCGGGCAGATTTGATCGTGAAATCGAAATTAGGGTACCCGACACTAATGGGCGATATGAAATTTTATTAATTCATACGAGAGGAATGCCCTTAGAAAAAGAAGTGAATTTACAATTAATTGCTGAGAGAACTCATGGTTTTGTAGGAGCAGATATCAGAGCTTTATGTAAAGAAGCCGCAATGTATGCAATTAGAGAAATTATTCCCAATATTGATTTAGATAAACCAATTCCAGAAGAGATTTTAAATCAATTACAGATTAGGATGGGACATTTTATAGATGCATTGAATAATATTGAGCCTTCAGCATTGAGGGAAGTTTTTATTACTCAGCCTTCTGAATCTTGGGATGATATTGGAGGATTAGAAAGTGCCAAACAGCAATTAAGAGAAATTATTGAATGGCCCTTAAAATATCCTGGATTTTATAGATATATGAAATCTAAACCACCAAATGGAGTTTTACTTTTTGGTCTTCCAGGTACAGGAAAAACATTAATGGCCAAAGCTCTTGCACATGAAGCAGAAATTAATTTTATTTCAGTTAAGGGACCAGAGTTTCTATCTAAATGGGTTGGAGAAAGTGCAAAAGCTGTAAGGGAAACTTTCCGTAAAGCAAGAACAGCTGCACCATGTATAATATTTTTTGATGAGATCGATGCGATAGCTGCTAGAAGATCTGAAGCGTCTAGTTCAAGAGTAATCGAACAAGTAGTAGCACAACTGCTAACAGAGATGGATGGATTAGAAGAATTAAAGGGTGTAGTCTTGATTGCAGCAACAAATAGACCAGATATGCTCGATCCCGCTCTTTTACGTTCTGGACGATTTGGGAGACATATTGAAGTTCCTTTACCTAATAAAAAGTCTAGAGTAAAAATCTTTAAAATTCATCTTAAAGATCGCCCAATTGATAAAAATATAAATATTGAGATATTAGCGGACAAATTAGAAGGATACACTGGGGCGGATATAGAAGCTGTATGCGAAGAAGCAACATTATTGGCAATTAGGAGAGGGATTGATCTATCAAATATTGATGATCAAGATCCTAAGTCCTACCAAATGTTAAAAATCTCTCAAAGCGAATTTGAAGAAGCTATTGAGAAAATTAAAAAAGGTGCTGATAAGGCCAAAAAATCTTATAAAGAAGCAATAAAAGAATCTCCTGAAGAAATCTATAGATGATTCTTTCTATCCTAATTTTTTTTCTCTTATTATGTTCATTAGAATTTAATTTTATTCATAAAGAAAATAAATTTGTTAAAAAGAAATTTTGAAAAAAAAAATTGTCAAATTTATTAAAATTTTTCTTATCAAACTTTTTATATTCCTTCCTTATGGTTATATACTTAGATAAGGTTTACTAATAAAAAATTAAAAAGAGTGTGTTTAAAAATGGAAATTGTAGTAAAATATACTGAAAATGTGAGAAAAGATGAAATTTCAATGACTGAAAAGGAATTTATTTCTGAGTTTGCGAAAGGTTACCTTGATTTGGATATAATTGAGAAAGAAAATCAATTACATGATTATCTGGAAGCATATGATAATTTAAGAGATAAAGATTCATTTAACGCGCAATATTTAGAAAACTTAATTTCTGTACTGAAAAAAGAGGTACAAGAATTAAGATTTAATACATAAAAGTAAAACTAATAATTTTTTTCAATCTATTTTTATCTATCTTTTAATTTATTAAATCATCTAAATACATTTATATCATTTAATATTACATTTCATAGTAATTTTTGAAAGCAGTTTCATTTTTGATGTGAAAATCAATGGTATCCAGAAGAGTTAGAGAGATAGAATACGCAATTAGAGATATAGCTGTAATAGCAAATGAAGTGAAAAAGAAAGGTAAAAAAGTGTATCACTTAAATATTGGAGATCCACTATTATATGATTTTAAAACACCTCAATTTACATCCGAAGCATTAGGCAAGGTAAGTTTAGAAGGAAAGAATTTTTATGCAGATTCTTTAGGGATTATCGAATTACGAGAAGAGATAAGTAAATTTCTAAAGATCAACAATAATTTAGAGGTAAATTTAGATGACATTCTAATTACCACAGGTGTAACCGAAGGGATATATTTCATTTTAGCTGCATTAATAGAAAATAATAATGAACTTCTCATTCCAGGTCCAACTTATCCATTGTATATTAATAACACAAGATTTTACGATGGAATTCCTGTTGAATATGAACTTGATGAAAATGATGACTGGGATCCGAATATTGATGATATTAGGAAAAAAATTACAGAAAAAACACAAGCAATTTTAATTTGTTCCCCTAATAATCCAACTGGAGTATTATATAGTAAAAAGAAAGTAAAGCAGATAATTGATTTAGCGGGTGAATATAACTTACCAATTCTGTCTGATGAAATTTATGATCAAATAACTTATGAAAAAGAATATACCTCTCCAGCGTCACTTAGCAAAGACGTTCCTATAATAGGGATGAATGGGTTTTCAAAATCGCATCTGATGACAGGATGGAGGCTTGGATATCTATATTATCATGATCCTGAAAATAAGCTCAAAGATTTAAAAGAAGGAATCGCAAAAATGGCAAGGGCACGATTATCTGCAAGTTGTATTGCTCAATATGCCGCAATTGAAATTTTCAGAAGACCAAGCGATCATACAGCGGAAATGGTGAAAAAATTAAAAGAAAGACGCGATTATTCCTATAAAAGATTACGTCAAATTGAAGGTATTAGCTGTGTAAATGCAAGTGGAGCATTCTATTTATTTCCAAGAATCGATTTAAGAGAATTTCCTAAATGGAAGGATGATAAAGAGTTTGTCATAAGTTTACTTAAAGAAACGGGAGTTTGTACTGTGTATGGTTCTGGGTTTGGTGAATTCGGAAAGAACCATTTTAGAGTGACATTTTTACCAACAATAGATGTTTTAGAAGAAGTTTATAATCAACTTGAGGGCTTCTTAAAATAAATTGAAGTCATCTGAATCATCTGAATCTATCATCTAAAATAATACCACAATTAAAACAATATTTCTTAGTTCCTTTTTTATCTGAAACTTCATACTTTTTCAACATTTTATCTAAATTAGTATATATTTCGCTAAACATATGGTTCTCTACTGATATCAAATTAATCTTACTCATATGATATAATTTAATTTTTTCTTCTTTCCGCTTAGTATATTCCTTCCCATAAAATCCCCAGTATTCAATATAAAGTTTTAATTTAGGTAAGAACCAGTCAGGTTTAATTGATTTCCCGTTTATCTTTATGGTTTTTTCATATATATGTTGAATTCCTCGTAAATATAGATAATTATCAATAATTAATTCACCTTTTGACTTAACAATATGACCATCAAGACATTTTAACTTAAGAAGTAATTCGGTTTTTTCGCTCGCTTTTACTTTATTTAAGAGCCTTCTTAACTGATAATAAATTGTAAAGAAAATAAATAGAACTAAAAATCCTATTACAAATAAAATTAGCAAAAAATTATTCATTTCCTTGAATTTTTCCTAATTGTTAATTTTAGTGAATCCCAAGTTATAATTAAAATATTAAGGATTTAAAATGGTAGGCGCTAAAGGATTAATTAAATTTTATTAAATTAAGGTATATCAAACCTATATAAGATAAAGATTCAAATGAAAATATCGATAACAAATAAAGATGAACTATAAACTATTAAATTCCATTACTCTATGAGGTTTAAATAACAGTACACATATTATTTTAAAAGAGATACTAAAAATCCTAGCTATGGATTAATACAATTTTTTATTTAGACTAAAATAATAGAATACTTACTAAAATTAAAAAGCAGGATAGACTAACAGAATGATTATTAAAATTAACTCTTTAGAAAGTACAATTGAGATTTTCTATGAAAAGTATGTCCATCTACACGGTTTTATTAAACTTGAAGCGGAGAGTGATTCTAAAAATTATTTCATAATTATTCAGATTTTAAATGAGCAAACCATTTCAGATTATATTCTAACACGTCAAAAATTAAAAAATGTAAAAATCACGGATTATATTAAAGCAGAATTGGAAACAGAGTTGCAATATGTAATTCAAGGTCGTCCAATTATTTGCACGGAAATTGATAAGAAAACTAAATTAAAAGAAGATCATACCACCAATGTCTTTTTCTTTATAGAAGATCTCATGGAGAGAGAAATATTAAAACCTCATTCTATGAAAATTTCAGAAGATCAAGATGATCGTCCAAAATTTTTAGAAACAATCTTTAATCCAGAGGGTGTATATATGGGAACTTTAGCTTCTGAATCAAAGGTTAACGTGTTTTTTCCTTACAAATATTTAATGTATCACTTTTTTATCGCTGGAGCTACTGGCATGGGTAAATCTAACTTAAATCAAGTCTTTATAGACGGCTTGCTCCAACACAATGCTAAAGTAATTCTTACAGGAAAAGGAACTAAAATTTCTATGTTAGCAATCGATATGCATGATGAGTATGCTCTTGGTTGTCAGCACTATGGTATAAATGACATATGTAAAGCATCGCAATATAATAGAGAATTAATAGGGAAATGGTTTTATTTATATCCTAACAAGGGAGTACCGCCTATAGAAATCCAAAGCTTATCAGAACCTTGTATTATTAATTATCAAGAGATTAAGCCAGAAGATCTTTTTGCTACAGGCTCTTTTAATGATTTACAAGTAGGGGCTATTTATTCCGCATTTAAGAATGATCCGGATAATTATATTGAAAATCTTTTATCAGATGTTTATAATCCTCCGGGAAGTCATGATGAAAAAACTATGGCCGCAATCCGAAGAAGGCTCCATTGGTTAGAGTATTCGGATATGTTTAATTCTAAAGCACAAAGTAAATTACCAAAAATTGTAAAAAAATTAGAGAAAGGTGGAGTTATTATTTTCAACGCTTCGATGATCTCTGATTTAGAACAGTTTTTGTTTAATAGTGTTTTAGCCAGAACTTTATTCGATATCCGGAAAGCATTAAGATCTTCTTCAGATTTAACCACTTTTAACAAAAAGTTAAGTCAGGCATTACCTAAACATTTCTATAATAATTATAAAAAAAATATACAAAAATTATATATAAAAACTGGTACAAGTATAAAAGATTCTTCAGAAATGCCTATTATTATTTTTACCATTGAAGAGGCTCCAAGTATCTTGCGGCCAGAAATGATGAAGTATAGTAATGTATTTAAAGATATTTCACGTCAAGGTAGGAAATTTAATTTAGGATTAGAGGTGATTTCACAGCAGTATTCTCCTATCGATGATACTATTTTATCAAATATGAATACTGTAATTAATTTACCTTTGAGGTCTGAGAAAGAGAAAGCTGTAGCTGCAAGGACTTTAGGGGGTGGGATTCAGTATAATGATCTTGAATCATTAACCGGTACACTAGGTATTGCGCTAATTTCAGGAATTTGGTTAACAAACTTCCAAAAACTGTACATTCCCTTATATGATAATTACTTTAAAGGCACATCAAAAAAAGTTTTTGAAGATTTTGCAAAAAAAGCCACCTCCCAAAAAAGCTCTTTACCCCCCACTGAACTTCCATAATAGGATATAATACATAATTTAAAGGTGAGAACAATTTCGTTTGATTTTGAATTAATTTCATTGGAAAAATCTTTTGAAGAAAGACCTGAAAGATCTATAGATGAAGAAGTCAAAAAATTCAAAGAATATATTCAAGAGAAAAAAATAAAATGGACTGAAGAAGAAAAAATCGAGTTAGAGACAGAACAATTTGATGGTGTTGATACTCTTAAAAATACTTATTTGCACTTTACTGATATGGCTCATTATATAATTGATGAAGAATTACAAGATTTTATGAATTCAAACTATAAAATTATTGGATTTGATGAGAGCTCTAATACATTTAGTGGTACTTATGCTAAATTAGCTTCTTTTAAATTTGGAGAAGGACAACTTACTTTTAAAAACGGAAAATACAAGAAAGAACTTATTATGTATAAACCAATAAGTGCATATATTGAAGATAATGAACATAAATTAATAATTTATAGAACTGTTATTGAAAATTTCATAAAAACTATTAAAAGAGAATTCTATATTAAGAATTTGAAAGATAAAATAGATAATTTAGAGGATTGGTACGAATCTACCTACAAGAAAAAAATTGATGACCATATTGAAGCACGAAAGTTTTATTATCCCTCGCTAGGGCACGTTGTTGATCGAATAAGAACCGCCGATGAAATTTTAAAATCTTTAATAAGAATCAAAGAAGAGAGTAGTTGGGGAAAAAATAAAAAAGTATTATTTCTAGGAGATGGAATACAAATGTTTCGTCAACATATCTTTCCACCAACTGCTTTTACTGAATTCTTTTATAGATTTATAGAAACCTATGATATTAAATATTACAGTTTCTCCAAAACTTGTCGTTTGAGAGATGCTCAAGGAAATTTTATTTTACCAATATGGTCAGAAATTTTAGAAGAGAAGAAATTTCTCGTGGAATTACCAGATCTTTCAGCTTATACAAAAAGTAAAGCCTATTTAACTAGAATCCAACAAAACAGTCAAGCGTTAAGGTTTGATATTTGTGATTATTTAGATACTAAAGATGCGATATACACAATAAAGAACCTAATCCCTTACTCTCCTCGAGGTTACCCTTTGTGTCTAGTTGGAGCGCATGAATCAAGTACTTTATTGGTTTCAGAATTTAATAAATTAGAATCAAAATTTCAAGAACTTCAATATGACCAAAAAACAAAAAAATATACTCAAGCATGGAGGAAAAAAGTATTAGGAGAATAAAAATTATTTTAAAAATAAATATTATAAAAAAAGGGTAATAAAATTGGTCAAAATCGTTCATATGGCAGATACACATCTGGGATACAGAGCTCGAAGAGGTACCATAAATAAATGGGCAATAGAAAATTATTCAAAACCATATGAACAAGATATTTATGACACTTTTTTGAAAGTAATGATGGATATCTCAAAAATGAAAGATCTTGATTTTGTTGTTCACTGTGGTGATATGTTTCACCAACCCTCACTCTATAATACCTATCCTCCTCCAGAGCCCGCTAGAAGGACATTAAAGCAAGGATTAGATCTTTTTTTTAAAAATACACAAGATCAGGTCCCCTTTATCTATGTAGAAGGTAATCATGGAATTTTTAGAGGATATGAATTTACTCCCTTTGAATCTCATTTTACAAAAGAGGCATATCCAAATTTGCATTACTTCAAAGAAGCAGATTTATTACAAGCTATGAAAACTTATAAATCTCTTAAATTAGAATTTCCTGATAAAAATATTTGCTTTTATTTATTTCCATACTTCGAATTTAGAACCGTGGAGGCTTATAAAGATCGATATGATAATTGGATCGAAAAACAACAACCACTAAAAGGTAAGGAACAAATTAATATCGCTGTTGCCCATGGTTCCGATTTAGATGGAACGTTACACGATAAAATTAATTCTGAAGATTATGGATATGATTATGTAGCATTAGGTCATGAGCATAAATTAAGAGAAGTTTCAAAAACCCATTATTATTCTGGAAGCTTATTACCGCTAAATTTTAAGGAGGTTTATGAAAATCAGGGTTATTTAATAGTAGAAATAGCCAATACTACTAAAGTATTAACGGTTAAGAAGATTTTTACTCAAGGGTTTTTAAAAAGGATTTTTAAGACAATACAAATTAATATAAATCCTAAGCAATCTTTAGAAGATATAGAAAAGCTTTTAGATTTAGAATTAAATAGATTTATTACACAGGAGGGATTTGTTTCTAAAACTGCTGCTCGATTAAAATTTGAGTTTACAGGAGAGATGACATTTGAAAGAAACTGGCAAATAAATGAATTAATGGCAAGAAAAAGAAGGGATTGTTTCTCTCAACCGGATAAATATAATATAATGCAGTTTATTTGGAAGGTTTCAGATATATCTGAAAGTCTTGAGGATGATCTTAGCTCAGGTATTATCCAGGATTATATCTTGGAAAGACCAGATGATGAATTTAAGGTATTTGTGAAAGAGAAATTAAGTGAAGATAATACGAATTATAATATTAATAAATTGACGCAGTTTGGGATGAAAGCTATTAAAAAAGCATTGAACATAATGGAGAAAGAAAAGGAAGTATAAGATATAGATGTTAATCTCTAAAATCGTTTTTAAGAATTTCATGGGCTACAAAACCTTAAATTTACCTAAGGGAGGTGAAGAATTTCCACAAGGTCTGATTCTTATAAGCGGTAATAATTCTTATGGTAAGTCAACAATACTAGAGGGAATTTTATACGCTTTTTTTGGTCCAAAGATTTTTAGGGGGAAAAATGCTGAATCCTTTATTACTTACGGGGAATCAAGAGCTGAAGTAACAATCTATTTTACTTTGGATAATACAAATTATTATTTATTTAGAAAATGGGGCAGATCTAGTAGTTCCACTAACAAATTGTTTGAATTAGATAAGAAAAAAAAAGTATATCAAGAAATAAGGAATTTTGATTTAAATGAATTTTTTGAAATATCTCCAGAACAAGCAATGAGTACGGTTTTTGTGCGGCAAGGAGAAGTAGAAGAATTAGCTAATAAGAAAGGAGCTGAATTAAGAGAACTCATTATTGAAATTTTTCGATTAAATATTATTGAAGATGCTTTACTTTCATTGGAGATTGAATCTAAAGAGAAGAAGTATAAGAAGGAAGCATTAGAAAAATCAAGAGTTCCAATTGAAAGGATAAATGAAGATATAACAAGAGTAGAAAAAGAGATAGTTGAATTTGAAAAGGAAATTACTGAAAAAGAGACATTGGAGCAAGAACATATTCAAAGAATAAATAAATATCCATCTAATGAATTAATATCCGAGTTAGAAAATATATACACTGAAAAAGAAATTATCAATAACAAATTTTTATCATATAAAAATGATTTTGAAAAGAAATTAAAAAATAGAAAATTGAGCTTGGATGATTTTTCTTCTTTAGAACAAATAAATACTCAAATTAAAACATTAAAAACGATTAAAGCTGAATTAGAATCGCAAAAGATTAAACTTGATTCAAAAAGGGAAGCAACATTTAAGGGATTAGGAAAAACTAAAGGAAGAATTGAAGACACAAATAAAAAAGTTGACGAGATGGAAAAAAATTTTAAATTAATACTAATTGAACGTGGGGAACAAATAGCCAAATGTCCAACTTGTCAAAGTGATCTTACTAAAGAACATTATGATATTATGATTAAAAGATTCAAAAAGGAAATAAAAATAAATCAAGAAAAAATTAAATCAATAAACACAATAATTAATGGTATTGATAAAGAGTTAAGCCAAGTTCAAACAAATTTGGAGAAAATCAATGAGGATATTACAATTATTGAAGAACTAAAGAAGGATTATGATAATTATAATAGATCTTATTTAGACCAAAATCTAATCCAAGAAAAATTGAAATCATTTCTTAAAAATAATCAAGCAAAATTTAAAGATACAAGTCCTTCAGCAATAAAGAATCTTTCCCTAAAAAAAGAAAGGTTATATACTGAATTAAAAGCAATTCAAAACGAGATAAAAGATAAACATAATTATATTAAAACTAGCCATAATCGTATAACAGAATTAAGTAATGAAATCGAAAAAATGAACATAATAAATAGTCAAATTGGAGAGCTCGATATCGATATCAACCATATCGGTAAAGCAAAAGAATATGTTCGTCGATTTGTAACCGAATATATGGTAGTTAAACGACTGGTTAAAAATATTGCTTTAAAAACTAATAAATATATAAAAGATTTTACTTCAGGACAATATAGTGATCTGATTCTTGATTTAGCTGGAACTAGGAAAACAGGCCTTTCTCTAAGAATAAGAGATAATTATAATAATGTGCATGAACCAATAGAAGCACTCTCAGGAGGAGATAGAACTGCCTTAGGGATGGCTTTGCGATTAGCTATCTCTGAATTAATGGGAATTATACGACCTACAAAAGATTCACCTAAAAAAAATCCAAAAATTAATTTTTTATTATTAGATGAGCCTATCGCAGCATTAGATGAAACGCGTAGAGAAAGAATTCTGAACCGTTTGACTAAATCTAAATCCTTCTCTCAGATTTTTTTGATTACTCATACTAGAATTCCCTCAGATATTCAGGCACACAAGATTTTAGTAGATAAAGATATATCTACTGGAATTAGTTATGCTCGATTTGAAAAACAAACAAATAATACAATATTCTAATCACATTTTAAGTACTAACCGCATTAATAGCCTATCTATGGATGAAAAAGTATGATGATTTTGATTTTATAATAAAAAAAAAGATTTAAATTTAAGAAAAAATACAGTTCAATTTTATTTTATCTTTGCCAAGAAGATCTGATTCTTAGAGATCCTTTTCTCGGACAGTTTTTATAAGTCACGGGCTTTGACAGTTTTGCGACCATTTGCTTTTGCACGCGTAACCGCCTTGTCAAGCATCCAAACGATCATTGCGTTAAGATCGTCTCCATCGAGAATTCCGCTTGATGTATTTAATCCTTTACCCTTAATATATTCTCTTACCTTTGATTTTACAAAGAGAACTTCTACTTTTTCCTTTTTAGCCATTTTTATTCTCCTTCCTTTTATAATTATTTTTTACTAATTTTAAGATAATAAAAAATAACCAAGATTATGGTTATTTAATATAAATTATTACTATTTCAGTTTTTAAATCTTATTGAATTTTATTATTAACAGTTCAATTCTAATTTTTTAAAAATTAGTTTAAAAAAAGACATATGAATGGGGATTCAGAGGGAAAAAATACTTACAATTAAATTTATATCTTAGGTAAGATCTTTATGTAAAAAATCTGATTAATAGCTTTTATAGATAATAAAATTAAAAAAAAAGATAAATTTGATGTTATTATGCTTTATTGCATTCCCTAACAGGTTATATTTTCGTTGTTTATTTTGGAGGAGCGAGGACGATCTCAATGCTTGAGACGTTGTTGTTTTGACCATTTTCTCCTTCTAATTGTTCGGTAGAAAGTTTTATTTCTTTGTATTCAGTACCTTTAAGAAATCTATTTCTAAGAATCTCGCATACATCAACTGCATGAGAGATTGCTCTACCTCTGGCCTTTACAGTACATTCTTCTCCTTTATTAAGGATCATCATAGTGGCCATAACATAGTTCATTGTAGGGCGACGCCCAACGAATACAGCATTTTCTTCTTTTCCAGCCATTTTTTTCACATTTATGTTATTTTAGTTAATTTGCTTTAATTTATTGGTAAAATGTTTTTATTTTGTTATCTAGTATTTATGTATTAATGATGTATCGTAATTTTGAATTTAAATTACGAATAATAACATTTCTTTCAAATTTTAGAAATCTTAAAAATTTTATTAATTAGGAAATAAAATAATAAATTGAGTTTAAAGTCGAAATTCTTAAAAAATTTAAACAAATAAAAAAAAAAGAATTAGCTTAAAGCTTCTTAATTACATTCCTTTGATCTGTACACCGAGATACATTAGAAACCAAGCAAGAAATACTAAAACCATCCCAATAACTCCCCATGTTTCAGTAGAACTTAGAGTTCCTAGAGATATTGCTGGCAATATACCGAAAAAGTCAAAGAATAACTCAATTAAAATGAATAGTCCTCCTAACAGAAAAAGGAGGGAGAAAATTACGGTTACTTTAGTTGGTGGGCTCCATCCCATATAATATCACTTTTTTTATCAATTTTATTAATAAATATCAGTAATTAATTTTATTCAGAAGTTTATTTATATATTTAATTTATAAATAATTAATTTTACTTTTGAAAATATCCTATTTTATGCATAAACTTGTTAAATAAACTTAAAGTAATAAATTTAAAGTTGTAGATTGACTGTTAACTACTGTTCATTATGATTTTTTTCATTTTGAATGTCAATATTTTTCTGATCTTTATCTTCTCCTTTAATTATGTCCCAAACTATACTTATAATTAAAGCTGCTGAGATAATGATTAGTAAAGGAATTAATAAACCTGAATCTGCAAGCACGATTTTTACCCAACCGATAAATGGAATAATTCCGACTACAACTCCAAAAATTCTATCTTCTGGTACATCAACGGGATCCACTGAAAGGTTAGCATCCCCTTTTGTACTGAAATACCAAGTATCTCCGATCTGGTACTTGTCCACTACCCGGTGAACTATAGGTTCACTTGGAGCTAGAGGCCATAAACCTAATGCATCAAAAACAATTACATCGCCAGTTTGATCTTCGATTGTACCAGTCATGATATTTGATGGTTCTGTTCCTTTCACGAATAATAGATCGCCTTTATTTATATTAGGAGTCATTGAACCAGAAACTACCACAACTACTGGTATTTTTGTGTTTAAACCAATTTGTAAGAAAAAGTAAAGTAAAAAAGAGCCTAAGAAAGAACCCGTTATTAAGATGACCGCTATTATAATTTTTTTTTTTGGTAATGGCTTCTTATCTTTCTTAGAGTCTTTAACAATATTTTTACTATTCATTTTCGTAAAAAAGTTGTTTCTATTGACTAATGTAATAAAAAACAGCATATAAATTTTTTTGGAATCTTTTTAATTTTCATTAATATTATTTTCCATGAAATGTGTTATTTAGAACCTCAAATATGATTGAATTTTAATATTAGTTCTAAGATCGTTTACAATTTTAGCAAATCTTACAAATTATTTTAATAAAAGTTTGGAGAGTTAAAAAAGGGTAAAAATCTTCTTTTGTTTTTTCATAACAATTAATTTTTGTAAACTATCTAAAGTTATTAGATTAAACGAATTTGGGAAAGTAATATAAATAATAACATCTTATTTAATTGATATTAGATTGTAATTGAAATCTAGCATTTAATCATTTTACTAGGGTAAGGGCAACTAAGATGTTTATGGAAGAGAGCATCTCAAAGGAAGAAGTTATTAACGAAATTATTGACAAAATTGAATATTTAGGATTTAATATTAATAAAGCCTACGTTGAAGGTTTTGTTGAAAATTTTCAGAAAAAATATGAAAGATTACCTTCGAAAAGTGAGATTAAACCGATTGTATTAAGTTATATGAAGGTTATCAAAGATGAAGAAAAATGTAAGAGTTCCAACCATAAAAATTTGAAGGATGAAGAAGGATCGTTAGAAGATATTATAACCCCTGTTATAAGGAGATTCAAAAAAAGAGTTAGTTTAGTTAATTCCTTTCAACGTGCTCCAACGTTTATAAGTCAAGGAGATATCCTTACTATACCTAAACCAGAAGGACGTCGATTATGTCCAATATGTGGAAATATTAATAGATATAATATCCATGAAACTATAGATAAAACACAAATTTTATGTGATTATCCTAGAATATATGGAAAAAAATACTCCTGCGACCAATGCGGAGTTGTTTGGAGAGAGCAATAAATAACTATTTTTAATTTTAATCTCCAAAAATTTTAAAATTTTATATAATTTGAAACTTAAAATTATATTATTAATCAATATTGACTTTTTATAATTAAAAATTAGTGTGGTATTTATGGAAGCTGATTATGCTATAATTTATAATCCAATTGCTAAAAAAGGAAAAACTAAACAAGATTTGGATTACGCTTTCAAGTGTTTAGATGATTTAAAAATTTCTTATAAATTATTTCAAACGGAATATGATGGTCATGCAATAGAATTAGCTAACCATTTAGCAAAAGAAGGATATCGTGTGATTGCAGCGGGTGGAGATGGCACGGCGAACCAAGTATTACATGGAGTAATTTCTTCTAATTCTGGAGCTTTATGTGGTTTTATACCTATGGGTTCTGGAAATGATATTCCTGCAGTGGTAGGTATTAAACCAGACATTAAAAGAGCTTGTGAAATTATCGCTGAGGGTTATACAAGTAAATCAGATATAGGATTTGCGAGAACAGATGAGGGGGTAGAACGTTATTTCTTAGGAATAGGAAGCCAAGGATTTGATGCAGAAGTAGCACGAAGATCAAATGAAAAAGGGGGAAAAAATTATAATATTATAGTTTTTCAAGCTCTTTTTTCATGGAAAAGTAAGGAAATTATAGTTAAGATGGATAATGATACCTATGAAGGTTATGCAAATCTTGCCGCAGTAGGAAATGGTGGTGCTTATGGAGGTGGAATGTATGTTTGTCAAAGAGCAAAAGTGGATGACGGATTATTTGATATAAGTGTGGTAGATATTGGAAAGTTTAAACTCTTACTTCAATTTAAAAGAATGTATAGTGCGTCATTATTACCGCATCCAAATGTAGTCGAGTTTAGAAGTAAAAAAGTTAGAATCGAGATGAAAAATTCAGAAGACAATCCCTACTTATGCCAGGTTGATGGCGAAATTTTAGGCTCCATTCCAGTTACTTATGAAACCATTAAAGGTGGTTATGAATTCATTCGACCAAAAGTTGATGAAGTTGCCGAAGCATTCAAGGAGAAATATGGAAGATATTTCTATGAATGTGAACATTAATTAAAATCCAAAAATTTTACTTTTTTCTATGCCTGGCTGGAATGATATATTTTCAGAGAAGGGTAAAGTTTTTACTGAGCCGCACCCTGAGATGGAAAGAGTTGCTAGACTCTTTAAAGAAAGGAATGTAAAAGTAATCTTAGATTTAGGTTGTGGAACTGGACGCCATCTAATCTTTTTCTCTCAGAAAGGTTTTACGGTTTATGGATTTGACGCTTCACCCAAAGCTTTGGAAATTGCTGGTAAATGGTTAGCAGAACGATGTAAAGAAGTTGAATTAAATCATCATAGAATGGAAAATAAATTTCCTTACAAGAATTGCTTTTTTGACGCGGTGATTTCAATCCAAGTAATTCATCATAACTTAATGAAAGATGTTATATTTACTATAAAAGAGATTGAAAGAATTTTAAAACCTAATGGTTTAATTTTTATTACTTTTCCTTACAAAAAAAGAGCAACTCGGTTTCAACAATGGAATTTGAAAAAAGTTGAAAAAGGTACTTATATCCCTCAAAAAGGTCCAGAAGAAGGATTACCACACCATTTTTTTAAAAAAAGAGAAATCCGTAAAGTATTCAAATCATTTGATCTTCAGGAAATAAAGATCGACGAAACTAACCATCGAGCAATTTTAGGTGTTAAAAAATAAATATTTTATTTATGTCTGGAATAAGTTTTTAATAGATTCTTGCTTACCTGCAATACTTCCTAATAATGATGCCGCACGAGCATATCTCATTACTAAACTCATATCTCCCTCTAATTTCAATTGTCCTCCCATCAATGCTTTCATAGGATTCAAACTAGTAGTTCTCATTTTACGCCATACTTCAAAATTTCCTCTAACAGTCATAACAGGAGGTCTTGGTGGTTCTTCTTCTGAATTTAATATTTTAATTCCCAAACATTTGCCATCTTTTAAATCTAAGAAAATTCTAATAGTATCTTCAAGAATACCACCTGCTTCATAAACAAGTAACATTGCTCCCTCAAAATTTACTCCCCACCCTTTAGCCGCAATTTCATATTCAGTATTATCGTTCAATGCTTTACAAAATTCCTTAGAAAACGTATTCAAATCTTCTTTTAACTCTTTAAATTTTACCATATTTAAAATAAACCTATAATTGGATTAAGTTTTTATTAATTTAAATTCGTTATCTTATCTTAAATAATTAACATGTAGATTTTTTAATTCTAATGATTTGATCTAAAGATTTTTTTTAAACTTAAGTAAATAACTGCAATAATACCTAATATAGATGCAATTATTAAAAGCAATATTAAAATTTCAGTATCTGGTAAATTAATATCATTACGCCAAGGATAATTTCCTCTATAATTATTATTAGGTACATCTAAATAATTGTTATAAATAAATTGTTCTACAGTTTTACCTGTAACTTCAAGACTATAATTAGAAATATGAGTTATATCATCATTCACCGTATGATGATGAGGCCAATTAGGATTATTCCAAAAATTAATGATTAAATCAGCTGAAGGAATTCCATAATTAGAGAAAGCAACATGATCATCAATTATAGAACTAGATAGCGCATTTTTAGGAAACTGTTCACTATACCCTAATTGAGTTCCAATTTCAAATATCTCGTTTAATAGAGATGATGTAGAATACTGCTCTTTAATAAATTTTAAATTATCACCTCCTACCATATCCAACAGAACCATACATTCAAAATTCTCTTTTGAAGAATTATGAAAAGATGCAATATCATGTACAAATTGAGTGGAGCCCTCACACCAATCCCAGCCAGAGATCCCATAGCTTCTATCAAATCCTTGATCTTCAGCATCAAAAAACAAAAACCAAAGCTGTACCGTAAGATCAGCTAGTTTATTATATAAAACTTTTGCTAATTCTACTAATACCGCGCTACCACTAGCTCCATCATTAGCTCCTGGTACGGGTAAATCCGGATTTGTTGAATCTTTTGTTGCCCTTGCTCTCGAATCGTAGTGTGCTCCTAAAATCATAATATTTGAATGATTTTCATTTAATTTAAAAAGTATATTTTGACATTCCACTGAAGATATAGTAAAATTATGCAATATATAGTTAAAATCAAGATCGATCTCTTGAAATTTAGATATAAAATATTTTGCGCAATCTTCTCTCCCTTGAGTCCCTGGTATTCGATAATGAGTTAAATTGAGATTTATTTGATCTTCAACAAATTTGTAAGCATTATTCGCATTGAATTCTAGTTCAACATCAATATTTTTAATTTGAATATTACTTAGTAATATGGGGATTAGGACTATAGAGATAATAATTACAAAAAAAACCAAAATTGTAATGAATATTTTAAAGATTTTTTTAATATTAACCCACCAATATAAAGAGAGAGAACTCCATTTTGATTATTAAAAAAAAATTAGAAATAAAAAAATTTAATTAAAAATTTAAACGGGTTCAAACCCTAAGTCGATTTTTGTTTCCCCTTTAATTTCAGTTTCTAAAAATTTCACTCTTAATGGCATCCCAATTTTAATGGTTTCTGGTTTACTTTCATCTACACCTACAAGCTGAGCAGAAACCATTGGTCCCTCTTCTAATTTTATTACTGAAAAACAATAGGGTTTATTTCTATCATATCCTTTTTCGATAAAATAAGGGGTTCCAACAGTTATTGATGTAAAAGCAGCAAGTTGACCTTTTCCGGCCATTTCACTCCATTCCATATTAGCAGAATTACATTTTATACATAATTTCCTAACTGGAACATATAATTCACCACAATTTTTACAGCGAGTTCCCATTAATTTCTTGTTCTGTATAAATTCTAAATAATTTTGTAAAGTAAAATCTTTCTCTTCTGTCATTCTTTCATATCACCTCATTTTTGATATATTGTAACCACACAAGTACCACCTGATCCACCGAGATTATGAGTTAAAGCCCGTTCAACATCAAACTTTACTTGTCTGTTACGTTCTGCTATGCCACGCATCTGTTTAAAGATTTCTACAGCATGTGCTGCACCTGTAGCACCTACAGGATGTCCTTTACTCTTTAGACCACCAGATGTATTAATAGGGAAAGGCCCATCTCTTTTTGTATCTCCATTTCTTACAGCTTCAGCAGCTTTACCTTTTTCATAAAAACCAAGGTCCTCCATCGCTAATATTTCTGCAATAGTAAAACAGTCATGTACTTCAGCAATTTGTATATCTTTTGGTTTTAAACCCGACATTTCATATGCTTGGCGAGATGCTTCCCGAGTAGCAATAAAGCTTGTTAAACTTTCTCGATCATGTAATGATAATGCTGCACTTCCTTGACCAGTTCCGGTTATCCATATTGGGTCATCTGTGAAATTTCTTGCAATATCTTCAGCTGCCAAGAACAAGCAAGCCGCCCCATCAGTCACGAGCGAGCAATCGAACAGCCTTAAGGGTGAGGCAATCATAGGATTACTACTACTTTTCAAGAAATCAAATTCATCCTTCCAGTCTGGGACAGATCTTCCTTCTTTTTCATATCTAGCCATCTTACTCTCCATCATTTGTTTAATTGATTGCTGCATTTGAGCAAAGGGATTTTCCGCTCCATTTTCGTGATTTTTAATTCCAACATACATTAAATCCTCTGCTGTAGTTCCATACTTATGAAAGTGAGCAGAAGCAATAGTAGCATATAATCCAGGGAAAGTAGCTCCCGCAGGATATTCAAATAAAGAATCGCTTGCAGTAGCCAGCGTATCCGTAACAAGAGCAGTAGGAAGTTCATTCATACACTCTACTCCAGAGACAACAATTACATCATGAATTCCTGATGCAATCGCTATAATCGCTTGTCTTAAAGCTATTCCCGAACTTGCACAGGCTCCTTCAAACCGAGATGCTGGCTTTGGTGTTAATCCTACTAGATTAGCCATTTGAGGACCTAAATGTCCCTGATGATTAAATAAATCAGAAGAGTAATTACCGACATAACATGCATCGATGTCTTTAGGTTCAATACCATTATCAACACTTTTTACTGCACTTAACCATGCTTCAACCCACATGTCAGGATTTCTTTTAAGTGGGAAATTTCTTCCAAATTTTGACATCCCTGCACCTACTAGTGCAACTTTTCTTGCTAATTTTGCCATTTTCTTCAACTTTTATTTCGATTTTAATTTATAATTAGAAATTAATAAAATGAATTTTCGAATTATTATAATTCTTATTTTTTATTTTAATAGTTAAGATTTTTATCTATTTTTTCATTCCATTTATTTATGTCAAATTTAGAACCTGTTAAATGGGAGGACTATAAAGTAGGAGATTCTGCAGAATTCACCAAAACAATAACCGAAGAAGATGTTATGAAATTTGCTGAAGTAACTGGAGATTATAATCCTATCCATGTGAATCCCGAATTTGCAAAAACTCAGATGTTTGGAAAACAAGTTGCTCATGGGGCTTTAAGTTCTGGTTTAATTTCAGCGGTTTTAGGAACCAAATTGTTTGGACCAGGTATCTTATATGGTGGACAGACAGTTAAATTTATTAAACCAGTGTTCTTTGGCGATACATTAACTGCTATTGCTACAGTAAAAGAAATGTTTACGAAAAAGGAAGGTAAATTAAAATTCATAATAGCTGATACTATAGTGAAAAATCAAAATGATGAGATTGTAACATCTGGAGAAGGGACAATAGTATTTATGTAATTTACACTTCATTTTTTTCAATTTTTTACAGAAAATCTTAATTTTTGTGATCTTTAATGCTGAATTTATTCAAAGATTGAATATAAAAATCAAATTCATTCAATAGTATTAAAACAAACAAAAAATTGCTTAAGATTTAATATTCAATACCATATCGTGCATTAATTCCTTTTGAGGAATAGTAATGTTTAATCATTCTCATTTCAGTTAATAAGTCAGCACGTTCTTTTATTTTCGGGTGCATTTTAGGACCCCCTGTTAGGATTAATTCTACCTTTTCAGGCTTTTTTTGTATTAAACCTAACACGTCTTCAACATCTACTATTCCATATTCTACCGCAACACCAATCTCATCCAAGATAACAATATCATATTCATTACTTAGGATTATCTGTTCAGCAAACTCCATAGCCTTCCTACCTTCTTCTATATCAATTTTCCCAGGGGTTGATATTAATTCTGCAGTACCAAATTGTTTTAACTCAAAGTTTGGTGTTGCTTTAATTGCCTCTACCTCTCCGTACTTATCCCAACCCTTCATGAATTGGATCATATATACCTTAAACCCATGTCCTGTTGCTCTAAACCCTTGACCTAAAGCTGCAGTGGTTTTTCCTTTCCCTCTTCCATAGTAACATTGTACTAATCCAATATTTAATCTCTTTCGATTAATTTGAATCACATCTCTAATTGAACTTAGATTAAGAATTTACTAGAAAAGAAACGCGTATGATTAAAAAATCTTTTTGAATCATTCTAATCCAAAATTTTAATCAGTAAATTATGCAGTAAGCTTAAAACTTTATATTATTTTTTCATTAGAGAGTATAATATTAGCTAATTGTATAAAAAATTTCTTGTTAAATAGAGAAAACGGATGATAAATCCGTATTAAAGAAGAATCTTAAATTCAATTCTTCCTTTTTGTGTATTAATTTTATATTATTGATTTGAAAAATGGTTTAAATAAGATTGGATGTATAAAAATGACCACTAGTAATGAAGATATAAATGTGTATCGAAAATTGCAGCGACATCTCGATAAAATGCCTATTGGATTTCCATCAACAAAATCAGGATCTGATATAAGGTTACTAAAGCATTTATTTACTCCCGAGGACGCTGAGATCGCAATGTTATTAAAGTTTGGGTGGGATAGAGATCTTGAAACATTAGATACAATTTGTAGCCGCCTAAAACATAAGAAGTTCTCAAGATCGGAATTAGAAGTAAAGCTTGATAGTTTGGTTAAAAAAGGACTAATTATGTTCAAGCGAGAAGGTAACGTGAAATATTATGGAAACGCTCTTTTAATGGTGGGGATATTCGAATTCCAAGTTAATAAATTAGATAATTATCCCAAAGAATTTATTAAAGATTTCCATGATTATTTTGATGAAGGGTGGCTGAATGAAACATTTAGGTTAAAGGGTGCACAATTACGCACGATACCAGTTGAGGAAAGTATTGATATTGAGCAAAATGTTAGTGATTATGATAATATAACAAAACTCATTGAAAGCTGTGAAGGTCCCTATATGGTAACCAATTGTATTTGTAGACAGGTAAAAGATTTAATGGAAAATCCCTGTGAAGCCACTTCAAGGAGAGAAGTATGTCTAGGATTCGGCTTTGCAGCTAATTTATACATAGAACAGGGATGGGGTCGTGAAATAAAAAAAGAGGAAGCAATTAATATTCTTAAGCAAAATCAAGATGATGGCTTAGTTATTCAACCAGATAATGCCAAAGAGTTATGCTTTATTTGTAGTTGTTGTAGTTGTTGTTGCGAAGGTTTATCTCGGATTATTAAATTCCCTAATCCTGGACAGCTCACAATCTCGAATTTTTTTGCTGAAGTTGATCCTGAACTTTGTACAGGGTGTGAAACATGTATAGAAATTTGCCCTATGGATGCAATAGAACTAAAAGATAATATATCAATAATTATCCAAAAACGCTGTATAGGATGTGGAAATTGCGTTGCGAAATGTCCTTCTTCAGCAATTGAATTAAAAAAAAAAGAAAGAGAGTTTATACCCTTTCCGACTATGGATGATTTATTTGATAAGGTATTAGAAAGAAAAAAGAGATTAGAAAAGAAAATTTAAAAAATCTAACAAAGTTGAACGGTATTATGGGAAAATGGGAAGATTTAGACAAGAATTTAAATAAATATCTAAGGTTAAGTACCTTTCCGGTAGGTGTAAAGTTATTAGAAGATCCAAAGGAACTAAAAACCATTAAATTTATGAAAACTCCCGAAGAAAAATTAGCTATTTGCCAATTATTTAGTTATGCGAGATATTATGGGTGGACAATGGGATGCACGAAAGAAGATAATATATGTCCCCTTGCAGAAATATCTTTAGGTTTTGAAAAATCTCATAAATTATTTGAAGAAGGAGCTTTTTTCATAGGGAGATACAATGAATCTAAAGAAGCTGCAAAAAAGACTGCTGCTTCAATGCCAAAAATCCTTTCGAGTCAATTTTCAGCAATAGTGTCAGGTGCTTTAAATCGGATAGATTTCGAACCCGATTTAATAATAATTTGGGGAAATTCCGCTCAAATTATGAGAATAATACAAGGTTATTTATGGAAAAAGGGCGGAAGGGTTTCAATGTCAACCTTTTGTGATGGCGTATGTGCTGACACCATCACAAATGCGATAATTACTGGAGAATTACAAATTGCATTCCCTTGTCTGGGAGATAGAAGATTCGGTATGGCGAATGATAATGATTTAATTGCTTCAATTCCTTTCGATATTATCAATGAAATAATTGAAGGAATGGAAAAAACACATAAAGCAGGAACAAGGTATCCAATCCCTTATCAAATGTCGACACCCAAATTTTTTCTGAAGCTGAAAAGACAATTGGATAAGGTAAAAAAAGACTAGTTGATATAGAATAATTGGCAAAAAGCAAATCATAAAGCGGCTATTTTATGTTAGGTGAAATTTTAACAATTATTAACAATATTACATTGGCATTATCTTTTGTGTTAAATCGGAAAATAGAGGATAAAGCATCTCCCATTTTTCAGAATATGGTTCGCAATTTAATTCCGACCATTATTTTTGGATTAATTTGTATTAGTAGTGGCTTCATTGTGCAAATTTACTCAATCCCTTGGTGGCTTTATTTATATTTAATTGTGGGAGTTACTTTTTTAACGATTATAGGAGATACCACATATCTCCAATCACAAAAATATATTGGTTCAACAAAAGCTATTTCAATTACCACCACAACGCCTTTTTTCACAATTTTATTTTCAATTATTTTTTTAGAACGCCCAATATCAATTTCATTGATTTTGTCAGGATTTTTAATTGGTATTGGGGTATTGATATCAAATCGTCAGCTATATCTTAAAAAACAACAGACTGAAAAAGAGATAATTGAAGAAAATTCTAAACTTGTTAATTCTAGCAAATCGCAAGTAGAAACCCATAATATTCTTAAGGGTGTAATTTTAGCATTATTTACTGCAATAATGTGGTCGCTTGGATTTGTATTTACTGATTACTCATTTAATAAGGTCAATGAAATACTTGGAGAAAATCTATTAAGCACAATTCTAGCTTTATTAATTAGCCTTGGATTTGCAGCTTTAGTATTAGGGATATTTACAGGTGTTGGTGAAATAAAACATCCTCAACCAAAATCGAGTAAGACATGGAAAATTCTAATTATTGCTGGTCTAATTGGAAATTTTATAGGAGGAATAACATATGGTGAGGGAATTCGACTTGCAGGTGCTCCTTTTATGTCATTAATAACTATTGCGTTACCTCTCTTTACTCTTCCATTTTCTTATCTTATAAATAAAGAAAAAATCTCAAAATTCGGTTTGATAGGGTTATTTTTCACTATGATTGGGGTTCTTGTAGTTTTAATCATGTAAAAACAAGTTTTATAAAATCATTGATCTAAATGTTAAAAATTGATTTTATTATTTGATTCTACAAAATTTTTAATTTAGCAAGAATTGTTCCTAAATAATATCCTTTTATTTTTGACATTATCATTGAAATTGATGAGGGGAATATAAATCAGGTCTAGTAAATTGATGTCGTTAGAGGAAGCAATCTCGACTTATGTTCATGATGGAGATCTAGTTGGAATAGGGGGTCTTTCTTTTTGGAGGAAACCTATAAGTGTTTGTAGAGAACTAATAAGGCAAAACAAAAAAGATTTATCATTATGTACCTTTGTAGGGGGAATAGAGGTAGATATGCTTATAGCTGCGGGTTGTGTTTCAAAAGTAAAAGCGTGTTTCGTAGGAATGGAAATCTTTGGTATGGCACCCCATTATAAAAAGGCTATTGAATTAGGGAGTATTAAAATTTCGGAGGAAAGTGAGGCTTCAATAGCTTTAGGGCTAAGAGCATCATATTTAAAGGTACCTTTTATGCCTTTAAAGGGAATTATTGGTACTGATTTCCCGAAAGTAAGAAAAGATATTAAGCAGTTCGAAGATCCGTTAGGTTCAGGAATTCAGTTAATGGCACTCCCAAAGATAGATTTAGATGTCGCGATCTTGCATGTTCCATATGCTGACGAGAATGGAAATGGTAACATAGCAGGAGCGGTATGGATGGATGATGATATGGCTAAAACAGCTAAAAAAACAATTATTACATGTGAAAAAATAGTGGAAACAGAAGATATTAGATATCTACCTGGTAAAGCACAGTTACCGATGCAAACTAGTGACGCAGTCGTGAGAATACCTTTTGGAGCCCATCCAACCTCATGTTATAACTTTTATACATTCGATGCTCTACACATTCAAAAATATCTTAAAATGAATTTTGAAGAATATAAAAAGAATTTTATTGATATTGGATCTCAGGCAGAGTATTTAGATAATGCAGGAGGCGCAAAGACAATTTTAAATATTTTATTGTAAATTTAAATATTTTTTTTTCATCAATTTGGTAATATAAATTGCGCTAAAAGTTTTAGATAATCTAAGAACTACTGATAATCTCCAGCAGTATATGGCAACTTTAATCCTAGTGGTAGTATATATTGATAATAAAGAAATAGAGAATGAAAACTGGGAGAATGTGTTTCTAAATAAAGAAGCTAAAAAAAAAAGAAATTTTTGTATTTTAGTTAAAAAATTTGATTAATATTCATTTTTTTGAATCTTTAGCTGGTAGAATTGGAATTAATGAAAACAGAATAACTATTGCGGCTATAAAATATATCTGTGGTGGTGGTACTAAACCTGGTACCCCATCAATGATGATAGGCGCTCCATATAGTTCTGCTATTAAATTCCCGATGAAAGGACCAATCAACATTCCAATTAGTACATTAAATACTAGATAATATCCTTGAAATTGTCCAGCTTTTTCTTTTGGAAATAAATCATTAACCCATGTTTGAGCTGAGATGTGCCACGTTGTCATAGCAAGTACCCACATAATACCAAAAATAATCAGTAGGAGCAAATTTATAGTAAGTGAAAATAATATTAAAGATACACTCGAAAAGAACACAGAATAGATCGCGAATTTCTTTCTTCCACCTTTATCTACAAGTTTACCTATGGGAATGCCCAAAATAATAGAAACCATTAAAGCTAAAAACACAACCAATGAGGCTAATTCTAAACCTAAATTTGCATGGTGCTGTAAATATATTATGATAAAGGGGAAATACACGTTGAATCCGATCGCCCATATTCCTATACCTATTAAAACTAAGAAGGTATTTTTATTTTCTCGTAAATTATTGATACGAAAAGTGCTTTTGATATGTTCCCAGTATCCTATCTTTAAGGGTTGTAAGGTTTCAGAATCTTTTGATAATAAAGAGCCAGTAATTCCGATAATAGCTGTGATTATCCCAATTAGAATAAAAAAAAGGTAATATCCAAATGCTTCAATGATAAATCCAGATGCTCCATATACTATTAGAGTGGAAACAAGGGTCATTATTTCATTTATCGCAACAGCTTTTCCTCTGTTTTCTAAAGTGGTTATATCGATGACATAAGCTCTGTAAGCGGCATCATAAGCTGTTGCCCCAAAAAAACTCATAATAGAATCAAATAAGATTGCAACAGTAACAGCTATTAATATAGACGTTATAAAAGCGGCAAAAGGAAACAACGCTGTAGTAAATGCCCAAAAGATAAAACAATATAGCATAAAAGGTCTTCTTTTTCCCTTTATATCGCTTAATGCGCCCATAGAAATCGCTGTAAAAGTAGATACTGCAGCTGTTATCATTACCATTAGGGATACATAAAGTGGAACCGGAGCAATTTCATTATATAAAAAAACATTATAGTATTGATTTTCAACGCCAAATGCGATAGTACCTGCGAGTGCTATTAAATAGATAGAAGAAGCTGTCTTTCTTGGAAATTTTTGGCTCATATTTTAATTATATACTCCTAATAAATTAAAAATAATATAAATTCATTTAACAATTTTTAATATTTATTTAAATTTCATTAAATTAAATTAGTTTTTGAAATTCTGGGTAATAAATACTGAATAATTTTGGTAGATTGAGAAGTATAAAAGATATTTAGAAAACTTAAAAACCCAATGCATTTATATTAGACATTAAATTAGGGAAAGTTTTTAATATGAGAAATAGAAAATTAGGAAAGATTTTGGAAATAAACTTAAGAGAACAAAAGTTCGAAGAGAGTTTTTATGATGAGAAGGATGTTAGAAAATTTTTAGGGGGACCTGGATTTGCTATAAATTATTTACTAAAAAACCAAGCATATCTTAATGATCCATTAAGTGAAAAAAATCCTCTAATTTTTATGACTGGCCTTTTAACAGGTAGCGCATATCCATGTTCTGGGTTTTATTCTGTATCTGCAAGATCTCCATTAACAGATATTTATGGTGAAGGGTTATCTGGGGGATTTTTTGGAGCAGAATTAAGGAAAGTTTTAACTGGAATTATTTTAAACAATAAATCAGATATTCCCATATATTTAGTAATTGATGAGGATCATTATGATTTGAGAGATGCTGCTGAGTTATGGGGTTTAACTACCGATAAAACAATTCATCAATTACAGGGCAAATTAGGAAAGGAGTATAAAGTAGCTTGTATAGGACCTTCAGGTGAGAAAAAGGTAAATTTAGCATCAATCATGAATGATCACTATAGAGCTGTAGGTAGAACAGGAATGGGGGCCGTTATGGGCTCAAAAAACTTAAAAGCAATAGCTATAAAAAGTACTAAAAAAATTGAATATTTCGATGAGAATAAGTTTAAAGAAATTTCGAGATCACTATTCACTTCATTTCAAAAATCACCAATGGCAGAAATTTTAAGAAATTTTGGTACAAATAATATTTCTTATTTTGAGCGTTTATCTGATGTTCCTCATAAGAATTGGACATTACATAAATGGAGAGAAGTTCCTAATATCTCAGGAGAAGTAGTTTTTGAAAAATTACATATAAGAAATAAACCTTGTTATATGTGTCCGTTTAGCTGTGGACGAGAGATTGAAATTAACGAGGGTCCTTATAAGATAAAGAATGCAGCAGGTGCCGAGTATGAAACTACGGCAGCGTTTGGTGCAATGTGTTTAATTTCTGATCTGGAAGCTATTGCGTATCTAAACCATATCTGCAACCTAAAGGGTATTGACACCATTTCAACAGGTTGTACAGTTGCTTTCGCACTTGATTGTTATGAAAATGGATTACTGACTGAAGAAGAAGTTGGATTTTCTCTAAAATGGGGCGACCCAAATGCAATCATTAAACTTACTGAATTAATTGCAGATAATGAAGGGATTGGAAAAATTTTATCTCAAGGTTCTAGGAAAGCTTCAAAGATAATTGGAATAGAGTCAGAAAAGTTTTTAGCAGAAATAAAGGGTTTAGAAGTGCCGATGCACGATCCTCGAGCTATATTTCCTCTTGGCTTACAATATGCTACTTCTAACCGTGGTGCTTGTCACCTAAGAGGTTTTGCTAATGATACATATTCGGGATTTACTGGTTTTGATAAATATTTTAATATTACCAATCCTATTCCTATAAGAGAGAGAACTCTTGATAAGCAAGAATTTGCGTATGATGTTTTTGTCACTCAGAATATCTCAGAAATTAATAATGCTTTAGGAGTTTGTCGTCAAACAATATCATCTGGATCACAAATTGTTGATAATCTTTTTGATATAATCTTAAATTCTATTTATTATTTAATAGGACTTAAATTTACAATTGAAGAATTATTAGAAATCGGTGAAAGAATCTTCACATTAAAAAGATTATTCAATACAAAATTAGGTATATCACGAAAGGACGATAAAATTCCTCCCAGACTACAATATCCCTTAGAAAAAGGGCTGACTAAAAATAAAGTTGTCGAAATTAGCTCAATGTTAGAACAATATTACAAATTAAGAGGTTGGGATGCTAATGGCGTGCCTACTAATGAAAAACTACTTCAATTACAAGTAAGTTAATACTTGTAATCTAATTTTTAAACGCTACAAAATAAAATTCATATACACTCTAGTCAAAAGATAACTTTTGTCTAAACCTTTTTTATAAATTCTATTTTATCAATTATTATAAATTAATTTATCCAAGAAGTGAATAATATGAACGAAACAAGAAATATGGATTATGTTGCAAAAGAGGCTGTTGCATACAGTTTTGGTCAAATTTCTCTTATTACCGCCTACCAAGTGTTTACCTTTTTGGTTTTCACATTCTATTTTGCTGTGGTTGGACTTGATGTAAGGCTAATTACTATTGGATTTATTATTTGGTCAGTTTGGAATGCCTTTAATGATCCAATAA
>SMTZ1_10000450_pt1 | contig 52228 bp, 42 predicted proteins | sample DeeMarSWOR136_30_FD_25667 | JGI IMG/M metagenome (IMG submission 25667) | reverse complement strand
CCTGCTTGAGCAGTACCCTTGCACCGGTTTTCTGGGAAATGAACCTGTCGGCATGTTCTTTAAGATTTGCTTCGAAGAGATTATCACCAAGTATGATTACAATGGGCTTTCCCTGCGCGAAATTCTCAGCCAGTCCCAGGGCCTGTGCAATTCCGCCCGCCTCATCCTGCACTTTGTATGTGAATTGACACCCAAACTGCTTGCCGGAACCAAGCAGGCTGACCACGTCACCCATGTGCTCAATGCCGGTGACAATCAGTATTTCTTCGATGCCGATCGAGGTCAGCTTCTCAATCGGGTAATAAATCATGGGTTTTTGCCCGACCGGTAGCAGGTGTTTATTTGTAACTTTTGTCAACGGCATAAGCCGTGAGCCGGTCCCACCGGCAAGGACAATACCTCTTAAATCCATATTTATTTCCTTGAGAGCCTGTTGTAATCTGTCGGAGATTTTAAATCCTTCATACAATGATGTCAACAATGTCAATAATGTATAATCAACCGGTGGCTATGGCATTAAAAACCCGTCATTTTTCGCTTAAAGAGTCTTCTTGTGACATGACATCGGCTGGATTGAATCCGCAGAATCGTGTCCCTGAGATTTAACTTTGAGTTAAACAGGGATTATGTATTTCAACTACCGAATCGAGCAGTTCCGGGTTTGTCGGATCCTTTTTAATGTAGAGGCTTTTAGTTTTTGCCAGGACATTTGATGATTCTACATTCCGGAGGAAATCAACAAGCTGCTTAAGTGTTAAGTTCTCAAGCCTTATTTCGACGATTGTCTCGGAGTGACCCGCCCCAGCTTTCAATACCTGCTGCTTCATTGTGGCGACCTTTTGTGAAAGGTCCTGCTTTCTGATCAAAGTTTCCAGGAACGGCAGTAGTTCAAATCCTTTTTCCTGTGAGGCAATTCTTGTACGTATTTTGTCAAGATTGTTGTGCAGAGAAATATATTCGTTGCTTCTGGCACGTAGTTTTTCAAGTTCATCCTGTTTTTCGCCTGTAACCCGGCGCAGTGTCTTTGTCCTTTCGATAGCGGGCTTGACCGCTATAGCAAATAGTGCCCAGCCACCTGCGAGAACCGCTAAAGCTATAGCCAGTATTCTTTCTCTTCGTGTTAAGCGTATCATTTTTGCTCCGTTATTACCGGGGACCTGTCCAAAGACATCAGGACAGTAAAGTGTATGGTGTTGCCTCCGGGATTTTTTTGCACATCCTGGACGTCGACAAGCATAAAGCCGGGGATTTCCTGTAAAAGCCGCTGCCACTGATATACCGAGTCAAATGAGTCACAGGTTCCCTGTAGTCGAACAGATTCTGTTGTTATCAACAGGTCGTTAATTTTTATATTTCCCTGCGAAGGGGTGTTCGTTGTTATACTATGTAAGACTTTAAGTGGCGATAAGCTGGTCGGGTAGAAGGAGGCGAAAAGCTGGGAATCCTTTCGTAAAGCTTCCAGCTTTTGCTCTAATTGGACAAGCGGATTTACAATGTTTGTCTCTTCAGGCACTGTCCGTTGAAAAATTTCTCTTATTTCATTTTTTATATTTGCGTATTTGCTTTCCAGATGCAGCAGCCTTACAAACAGCCCGACAAATGAGATGATAACAATTGCAGCTACAAGCGTGGCGCAGATTATAAGCTCTTTTTTCAGGTCTAATGCCGGTTTTGCATCGGCGTTATCCGCATCGAGGAAGTTCATGCCCACGGTTTTGTCTGGTGCCAGGCCTCTCAAGGCAAGCCCTTCAGCAATACATATTTCGTTATCACCGTTGTGCTCCGGTATACACTTTACCCTGGCATACGGTTCAACGATAACTGTCCGACAGCTCATGTTTTCTGTAATGGCTGCTTCAAGGCAGCCGTAAATATGACTTCCGGCTGCCAGGTACAATTTGGTTTCCTGCTTAATATCATCGGTGTCAAATACTTTTCGCCAGGTTACTTTTGCTTCACATATCAACACCTCTGCAACTTGCTCTGGAACCGAGTCTGCGTTATTGTCTGTGCTTGAGAGGATTGGAATATTTCTAACGATTAAAATATTGCCGTTTTCGGCAACTCCCAAAGTAAGGTAAGATTCATCTATATAAACGATGATGGCTTTATCGTTCGCAATTTCCGGATGATTGGTCGCAATTGTTGAATAAAGGGCAAAAATCGCCGTCTCTACCAGGTTAGGACGTATCTTCGCCCCCGCCAGGATGTTTATTCTTTCGCGTAGAGATGATCTCGCCACCGCTGCCGTCAGAACAGAATATTTGTCATCCGGTAACCGTCGGTGCGAACATGTCTGGGCAATGATTTGCTCCTGTGGTATCGGAATATTGTGCTCTAATGCCGACTTGGTATTTCGGCTAATTTGTTCCAGCCCGGCAACATCGGTTTCCAGACTTCGATAGAACACGGCGTCATGCGGCATAGAAACGGCCACATCTGCCCGGCGATCAAATCCGTGGTTGCTTGAAAGCGACCTGAGAACCTCCTGCGGAGAATCTTTACTTCGCCGGGTCTGTGCACTGAAAACTTTTTCTATGCACAGTTCATCTTCCGTACGTGTGATTTGTACCGCACGTAAATAAGAGAGCCCAATATCTATGCCAATACACCGTTTAACCATTTTCTTTTCTTTTTTTTCTGTTTCAATTCGGAAGCCGTATATCATTAAGATTCTTTGTACAGGACAACCTCAACGTTTCCTGTTTTCATGTTTTTCCTAAGTATCGCCACGATTGTACAGTTGCGGTGTCCAACACTTCCCCGTGATGTAACATGGTAATATTGGCTTGTCGAACTGACAGTAGCTGTCTTTCTGATTGCGTTGAAGATGTTATCCGTCATTCCGGGGACATCCCTTAATTCCATGATGCTGTTAAAGGGCTTGATTCTTCGCCTGTCAATAATCATCCGGGCCAGAACGGCATCCATCTTTTCCGACAAACTCTCAATTACAAGCTTTGAAGCACGGTTAATATTGACTTTTCCGTTGCCGTAAACCGTTATATAGTCATGCATACATTCGAAAACATCTTGTGTGATTCCTTTGACCAGCAGGAGTTCTTCGGTGACCTCAAGCGGGGCATTCCTGCAACTGTAAGGAGTTTCAAAATTGCCATAATATGCCGATTCAGCTCCTGAGTTTTCATACTTGATAAAAGGCAGGTGTGTTACCTGGTCATCGCTGTCGGTCCAGTCAATGATTGAGGGCACAAGCCCGTAGCCGATATGGGAATGGCCGGTTCCTTCGGTGTTCAGCAGGTCGATGAGCCGAAGTAATTGGTCTATTCTCGTTCGATTTGGCTGGCCGTTTTTGTCTTTGAGCAGGTTGACATTCAATTTGCAGTTTTCTTCGGCAACAGTGATAGAGCATTTTCCATCATCAATATCGAAAGTATTTTCATCTGAGAGCAGATCCAGCGATCTCTTGTATATGGGGATATCTTCAGAATCCTTGATAGCTGCGATAGCGATATTGAGCCCTGCCTTTGCGCAGTTGAGTGCCTGTGCGGATTTTTGGAAATCACCCACGGCACGCAGGTTGTTACGGGATTGGTAGTTAAAGCCGAGCAGCAGAACCGACAGGCATATAATCATACACAGGACAACAATAACATTGCTTGTTAATTGCTACCAATGTCCCGGATACTGTTTTTTGACTTTGGTTCTTCCGGCAGCATACATACGCGATAGTGCCATAGTGGTATTGCCTGTGATTTTCATCTTCACAGGTTATATTGATTTTTACGGCAAGCGGCAGTTTCCCCTTTTCCATGGAATCCCAGTTTTGCAGCCATTGCCGTCCGTCGGTAAATGCTAATTCGATACCGGCGATGTTTTCCGCAAGCTGCTGCCATTTTCTCTTTTCAGCGACATTTTGAGGTTTGCCGAGAAGCCTTTCATTACTTAAGAAAAGCGTATTATTGTTTTTATCGAGTTTGTAAACGACTTCGAATAATCCATCTTTTCCGGCATGTCCATCTGACATGCCGCTTGTCGTTATCAGATGCAGAATTTCCCCGCCTGTCTCGCCCGAGCTGCCATTAAAATAGCCGGTTATATTTGCAGTTGTTGTCTCTATTTGTTGAGAATTTTTTCTATCCGTGTAATTGTCCACTTTGACCGAGCCGGCATAACAGCATCGTATCTGCCGGGCCATCTGTGCCACCAGGTCCCGTCCCTGTTGGGAAAGAGCTATTCTTATCCTGCACGCCCGGGCCGATTTTGATGTTGCAAAATAGCTGCCGTATACCATGGAGACAATGGCTGCAATTATCGCTACAGCTACAAGAATCTCGACCAGCGTAAAACCTTTTTTTCCAGAGCGACTTTTCACGGTAGTTTCCTGTCAGCTACATAAGTTGACATTTCCAGATGTTTCCATCTGATACCCTGTTCCCAGCTGATGTCGACATATATTCTTCGTAATCCGGCCATATCCGTTTCGCCTAACCGGCCTGGCTCGATGTCTGTAACTTCGGTTCGCCAGTGCAGGCACAAGGCGTTCTCCTCTACGCTGCCGGAATTTGTTCCCTTCTCAGGATAGCCGAGTGCCGATACTTCTGCGATTTTTTCATTTGCCAGAAAAACGGCCTTGGAGGTTATCTCTGCCGTCTCGGTCATCCTGATGCTTATAAGATGAAGTCTTATCAGCGCCACCAGAGAGATGGCGACAATCACAAGAGCTACGAGAACCTCTATAAAAGTAAATGCACTCTTGCTTGTTGCCCCAGTTTTTACATGTCTATTGTTCATTATTCTCATTCTTCGAGGTTCCAGCTTTCAATATCGGCATCGTTGTCTGTGCCGCCGTCCTCACCATCTTTGCCGTAAGATTCCAGGTCATAGTCTTTGTGGTGCACACCGGGAGAAAGATAGATATATTTATTCTTCCAGGGATCCAGAGGCACCTTATCAAGGTAAGCGTCGCTGCTATAACCCTTTATGCCCGGATCTGTGACGAGAGCTTCCAGCCCTTCGGATGTAGTAGGAAATCGTCCTGTATCAGCCTTGAACAGGGCCAGCATAGATTGGATAGTGCGTATATCGGCTTTGGCCTTTATTCGACGAGCCTGTTCAGGTCTATCTAATATCCTCGGCACAACTATAGTAGCCAGCAGCCCCAGAATCACGACCACTATCATGAGTTCAATTAAGGTAAAACCGGCCTTTTGTAATCGTTGTCTATGTCTTTTCATTTTACAGGACTCCATTAAAGGACCTGATTGATATCAAAGATCGGCAGTAAAATAGCCAGTACGATAAAACCCACCACGGCCCCCATAAACAGAAGTATAACGGGCTCAAGCAGCGAGGTGAGCGTTTTTGTTGTCAACTCCACCTCACCATCATACATATCGGCAATATTGATAAGCCCCTCTTCAACATTGCCGCTTATCTGGCCTGTCGCTATGATGTGATACACGATTGGCGGGAACAATCCGGTCTTTCGTATGGCGTATGCAATAGCCTCTCCCTTGCCGACCAGATCCTTCACCGAATCCATGGCGCCTTCAATCACACGGTTTTGTATCACCTGTTTTGCAATTTCCAGCGCCTGAAGTATCGGGATACCGCTGATAAGCAGTATCCCCAACGTCCTGCTCAGCCGGGCTATTTCCGACTTAAGAAAGAGTTTGCCAAAGAGTGGCAGCTTCAGTTTCCAGCGGTCCGTAAAAAGTCTGCCATCTTTGGTTCTGCACGCGGCCCGAAGTCCCAATATAACCAAAAAAAGTACAGGGATAATTACCTTTAAATATGTTTCCATAAAGGAGCTTGTTGCGATAAGTAATTTCGTCGGCCAGGGAAGGGGCCTGTTCATTTCGATAAAAATCGCAGTGATGCTGGGCACCACAACGGACATTAGGAATACCACGACTCCCACAGCGACCACAGTCATAATTAACGGGTAAGCAACAGCGGATTTGACCTTCGCCGCAAGATGCACGCGTTTTTCCAGAATTTCGGACAGGCGCAGGAGCACCTCTTCGAGAGTGCCGCTCGTTTCCCCCGCAGCCACCATGCTGACAAACAAATTTGAAAAAGCATGAGGATGTTTGCTCAAGGATTCTGCCAGTGTGCTTCCTGAATTAACATCGTCGGCAACTTGTTCCATAATTTCCGCAAGGGGATTGTCCCGGGCCCCGACACCACGTAACTGCTCGGCTAACGCCGATAGGGCGGGTACAAGGGCCATGCCGGCACGCAGCAGTGTCGCCAGCTGGTGGGCCACACTGCACACATCCCTCGTACGGATTCTTCTGAAGATGTCCCTTTCATTTGCCTGGTACTGTACATCAGTACAACCGTCTTTTTCAGTTGCATGATGCGTTTGGGTCGTCTTCTCACTTAACAGTTTGTATTCAACCACCGACACGTTCCGTCACTCCTGTATTTGTCTGTACGTAGTCCTGTGTCACCCTGCAGACCTCTTCGAGAGTGGTTTCACCGGTCAGGGCCTTGCGCAATCCGTCCTCTCGCAGGGTGCTCATACCTTTTTCAATGGCGGCTTCTTTTATGATATGTGAGCCGCTCCGTTTACTTATTAGCTCCTTGATGTTGTCATCAATGACCAACAGCTCGAAGATTCCCGTCCTTCCCAGATACCCTGTATCAAGACAGTTCTCGCAGCCGCTGCCTTTATATAACTGTCCCCCGATTGCAGAAACTTTATCACTGTTTCCCCATAGTGATAGAACCTGCTCGTCAGGGGTGTATGGTCTTTTGCACTCCGGGCAGATAACCCTCAGAAGCCGCTGGGCCATGACCGCAACGACCGACGATGAAATCAGGTAAGTCTCGATGCCCATGTCAATTAGCCGGGTCACCGCCGAGGCCGAATCATTTGTATGCAGGGTGCTCAAAACAAGGTGACCTGTAAGAGACGCCTGGATTGCAATCTCAGCGGTTTCGACATCCCGAATTTCCCCTATCATAATGACATCGGGGTCCTGCCTTAGAATGTGGCGCAGGCAGTTGGCAAAAGTAAGATTTATCTTCGGCTTTATCTGCATTTGACCGACGCCGGGCAGTTGATACTCAATCGGGTCTTCAACCGTGAGGATGTTCCTTTCTTCACAATTCAACTCGCTCATGCCTGCGTAGAGTGTGGTTGTCTTGCCGCTGCCCGTAGGTCCCGTGAGTAGAATAATACCGTGTGCCAGTCGAATCAGGTTTCTGAAACTGTTGAGTACTTCCCGGCTAAAGCCAATTTCGTCCAATCCCAGTTCGCCGCTGCCCTTGTCAAGTAACCTCAATACAATCCGTTCTCCGCCCGATGTCGGGATGACCGAAACGCGGATGTCCACAAAGTTCTCGCCTATTTTGATCCGGCTTTGACCATCCTGCGGCAATCTTCGCTCGGCGATATTAAGATTTGCCATAATTTTTAATCGTGACACAAGGGCGGCAATCTGCTGTTTGGGCAGAGTAAATATATCGTGCAGCACACCGTCAACGCGAAAGCGTATCCGGGCCTCATTTTCATAAGGCTCGATGTGAATATCGCTGGCCCGGCTGTGCACCGCCTGGAAGAAGATTTTGTTCACTAATTTTATGACGGGTGCCTTGCTGGCGATGTTGAGCAGGTCTTCGGCCTGAGTGCTGTGACAGCTTGCATCATTATCGTTAATATTACTTTCCGAATCCGGCGCATCAGGATTTGCATTATCACCGTTAATGCCTGTGCTGTGATAATAGCAGCGGCTTATTGCCTGCTCTATTTCAGAGCAAGGGCAAACAACACGGCTGCACGGCTGGCCTAAGACGGTTGAAATCGCATCGTATGCTTCTAAATTAAGCGGGTCGGCCAGGGCAATTACCACCTGACCGTTTTCCAGAAGTAAAGGGATGGCGCACTGCTTCTTTAGAAACTCAAGCGGTAGTTTCTGTACAAGCTCCGAACTCAAATGTTCCTGCGATATTTGTTCTTTATACTCGCACTTCAGTTGTTTTGTTGCTTGTTTGTCCAGTTTTATTCTCTCCGGTTGGGCACCTCGTCCCACGCCGCCAAGGCGTGAATCGAGGCTGTTTTGGTATAAGTTCAGTCTTAGCTGTTGTTAGTTTTGCCATTTTCCAGCGCCGGCTCCATTTCTTTCCTCTTTTTCTCGGTTATCTGCTCCAGATCTTCCTGATTGCCCATAACATGTGGTGTTATGAATATAAGCAGATTTGTCTTTTGCAGACGGTCCCTTTGAAATTTAAACAAACCACCAACAAGGGGTAAATCACCCACAAGGGGAATTTTCTTCTCGATTGTAGTTTTGTCATCTCGAATCAGACCTCCGATGACGATGGTGGAACCGCTTTTCATAGATATAACAGTCTGAGCCTTTCGTTTCGCTGTTGTGGGCGTATCGCTGGATGGGGTAGTAACATCTTCGATAAGTTTCGAAAATTCGCTGTCAATTTCAAGCCTGACGAGTCCACCCTGGCTAATGTGCGGGGTTATCTCAAGACTAATTCCAACGTCTTTGTATTCGTATGTTTTTATGACTGTTGGAGTAAAAGGATCGGTCTCGGTAATTCTCGATTCCATAACAAAAGGCCTGTTTTCGCCGACGATTATCTTGGCTTTGCTGTGATTAGAGGTCGTAATATGTGGTGTCGAAAGGATATTTACCCCCGATTGTTTCTCCAGTGCGTGCAGGATTGCCCCGATTCTTACGTCTGCTCCGTCAGCTCTCCAGGCCCCGACTGCCAGACCCTCCAGATCACCACTGACAAAGTCTACCCGGGGGCCGAAATTTGTTGCTCCGAAAAATCGAATACTGTTTTCCACGGCCTCGTCGAGCGTGGCCCAGTCGATGCCGATTTCCCTTAAGCCGTCTTCACCTACCTCCATAATCAGCATTTCAACCAGGACCTGCTCGCGGACGATGTCCAGTTTTTCTATAATCCCGGCGATTACCTTAAAGTCCTGTGCCGAAGCGGCGACAATCAATGCGTTCGTACCCTCATCGGCAGTAACCTGGACCTGCTGGCCCGCTTCCAGTGCGCCGGTGATTCTCAAATTTGCAAGGGCGGAGGTAAGGGATGTGGCGACTTCTTTGGCTTGTGCGTTTTCGAGGTACACCACATGGACGTTATTTGCGCTCATGGGTCGTTCAACGTCAAGCTGTTTCACCAATCTCTCGATTGTCGCGGTGTCCTTAGCGTTGGCAACCACAATAAGGGAATTCGTCCTTATATCAGGCATGATTTTAAAACCTGTTTCAGTCTGAGGTGTGCTACGGCTGCGCCCGGCCTGTCCGGAGACAGTCTTGCTTTTCTGTATGATGTCGACTATTTGCTCACTGAGCACCTGGGCCGAAGCATAATTTAAGCTGAATATCGTAACTTGTTCTTCGACGTCAAGTGTTCGGATGATTTTAGCGATGTGGTGTATATTCGATGAGGTGTCTGTAATTACAATCGAATTAGTTTTCGGATAAGTCGACATCTGGGCGCCTGTGGCCATGAGGGGCTGAACAATCTGGCTGACGTCCCCGACATCCGCGTAATTCAGGGGAATGATTTGCGTTATAAGGGAATCGTTAAGGGGGATTTCAGAGGGATTACCGCCAAATCGGACCTGCACGTTGCGCTTGGCGGCTTCTGCTCTCGGGACTATCTTTACAAGGTTGCTCCCGGCCGGGACTGCCGCGAAGCCTTTGACTTCCAGAATCGATTCCAGGACCGCATAGAGGTCACCGAGGCGTATCTTGGTAGGAAACATCACCGTAACGGCCCCACTGACATTATCGTCTACTACGAAGTTGATGCCGGTTATATCACCGACCGTCTTCAGCACAATCCTGATATCAACCTGGTCAAAGTTCACGGATATAAGCTCGTCCGCCATGCCGGGTTTATCAAGTAAAGGCGTGTTTACAACTGTTACTGAAGATGCCTGTTCTGCAGTTGTGGCAGCTTTATTATTTGTGGATAGGGTGCCCCTTGTTTGTGTATCCGGCCCCATTGAAATAGTGCGTTTGCGTGCTGTCGAAACCTTCGGTTTGTTTACCAACGTGATGCTGTTATTCTTACTCGCTTCGGGTTTTGGAAGAGTAATTGCCCGCGCTGGTTCCTTTTTCTCATTGATATTTATTTCTATTGCCTTTGGTTGTTCGATTGGCCTGGCGTCAAAGTCCCTGGAATGAAAGCCTGCATGTTCCTGTTCGGGGTCGGCTTTCACATTTGTAGATTCCGGCGCGCATGATACTAAGCTTATGCAAACTATGCATGCAAAGTACAAAATATTGTTTGATAGTTTTTGCAGATTTCGCTTATTTATGTTTGGTTTTTTAAACTCCATAGATTCCACCTGTTCAACATTACTTCTCAGATTACATATCGGACTTTTTTATAAAGGAAATGATAACTTTTTTGTTTTATTGTCCCGTAAAAGCTCTATATCTATTGCTGACTGTGAGGTTGCTTTTTTGAAGACCTGAAAGGCCTTCTGTTTGTTAGTCAGTACATGTCCGTTAACCGACCGAATAATGTCCTTGTTCTTCAGCCCGATGTCTTTTGCGGCGCTTATGTTTTCAAGGCCGGTTATTTGTAGTCCCTCTGCCTGGCCGTCTGTATAATAGGGCTGAATAACGGCATTATTTAATATGGCTTCCATGTGTCCGGATTTTGTTTGGATGTTGGTGTCGGCCTTTGTAACAGACGGTTCAGCCTTTACTATTTTATGCGTTTCGTTGATAGTCTGTAGCGAGCTACTATCGTTATTGCTGGAATCTGCTATATTTAGCCTCAATACCGCCCTTTGTCCATCACAGACCAAAACTACCGCGTTTTCTTCTATACTTTCAATACGAGCGCCCGCTACTATCTGGTTTATCTTATATGAGTCGAGCACGCCGGTTTTAATATCCTTTATAATGGCTCTTGCGACTTCAGGATTCCCGGATATAGTGCCGGATAATGCCAGACCTAAATCCTCAGAGACCGAATATTGGTCAGTCATTGATGCCCATTTACCTGAGCCTGCTGTTTGACCTGAGAAATCGAAGGGATTTCCTTCTATGATTTCAGCGTAGTCTTCAAGCGACAGATTAGTCGAATCGGTCGCCCCGTTTACACTAACTGTGTTAGCACCTATCGCTGAAGCCGGGGTTGAACTCCGCTCTGTGTTCCCCGGTACCAATGTTCTTACAATCACGTAACCCAGCACCAGAATGAGTGCCGACTTGCTTATAAACAAGACCTTACGGATATACATTTTGTGCCTTTCTGTCTTCATTTAGACTAACGCTCCTATCGCACACAGATATATTGTATTTGCCAGCCCGTGAAACAAAATTGGTGCTAATAGTGATCTTGTCCGGACAAACAGCCAGCCAAGAACAAGACCGGGCAGGAATATTAAGACGGATATTATTTTTCCCTGAACCATAATATGAGCGGCGGTAAAACAGCCGGCTGATATGACTATACTAATCCATTGCAGCAGCCTCTGCCGCTCTTGGGCTATTGTACCTGTTAACCTTAGAATATTATCTTGTATGTAACCTCTGAAAAAGACTTCTTCAGCCACACTTATGTACATAAACTGATAAAATAACCAGCAAAACCAGCCCTGTGCCGGTGGCATCACCGCCCGCAGGGGCAATTCAAATCCCCAGTAACTCATCAGCCACAACCCAAGGACCATGGGTGGAAAAGCGGCGATGCAGGCCCAACCGAGAAGTGACAGCGAATGACGGATTTGACTTTTGTTGAAGCCGATGCCGACGAAGTCACGTCTTGTAATCACCGTGGGGACAAGGGCGGCAGTTATCAAAATACCTGGTGCCACAACAAACCAGCTCGTTTTGATAATTGAGCTTGTGCCAAGGATCCTGACGGCGATAATTGCGATAATCGTTACGACGGCGGTCTCTGTGAGTAAAGATATATTTGGTCTTTTTGACCTTATGTCAAAAAGCGGAGCCGACGCAGTGGCCGGCAGTGGATTGGCAACACTTAAATGTCTGGATGTATAGCTCATTTTTAATATTCGCTTTAAGTAATGTTGCATGCCTTCCTTTTCCGCCTATCTCGCAGTTTCAGAACTATCATTGCTACAATCAGGCCGAGGTACGGCAGAAGAAGTTCCGCTGCACTTGCCTGGCTGTCAGGAGACATCGAGCAGCCTCCACCACCTCCGCCTGAAGAGCTGCTGCTGGAACCACCAAAATTACCTCCAATAAGAAATTGAGAGAAGTGGCTTGTTTTGAAGCGCAGAGCATGTAAAGTCGAAGATATAACAACAGTCTCAATGTCTGTTATGCCTTGTTGACTGAGCGAGTTTGTGAGTGGATTATACCAATATGCTGTGTATGATATGGTCTCGGAGCCGGTAACTTCATACGGTATGGTAATAGTAACCGGTATGATAAAATCTATTCCACTTGGACCGAATTCATAGGGCCCGCCGAAACGGTCAAAGTCGAACTCCTGAGAATTCTGTACTTTTGAGATTGTAATCTTTATATCACACGGATATGCTCCCTGTGGTACTTCGACGGAAACATCTTCCACGCTGTCGATGGCGTTGAGAGCAGTACCCACAGTTACCGTTGAGGAAGGAGAAATATTGCCCGATGCCAGTACATCAGGTTCTACGAAGGTACTTCCGGCGTAATAGATATCAATTTTGTCGTTTATCCATACCAAATACGGATGACCGTTTGCATCTATGCCTATTGCCGGCTCAGTCTGGTCTGTATTTGTTCCGTCGTCACCTACAAATACATTTGTTCCGGAGCTTGAGTTAATTTCCAAAATATACAGGTCATCATCACCATTACGATCATCTTCCCAGCATGCATAAATCCGTAGGTAGCTGTCCGTGCTGCCGTTAACTACAATTGCGGGCCTCTTCTGGTCTGCGTTGGTTGTGTCATCGATAATATTGCTTCCACTTAAGGGGCTTACCGGAAGGCCACCACCGGTTTTTGCATAGTAAATGTTATTTTCCCCGGCCCCGTCGTCTACCCAAACCAGATGCAAAATAGAGCCGGCGGCTTCAGTGGCAATTGCAGGGCTTGATTGACTTTCATTTTCGGTTACTATAGGGATATTGGTCCAGGGACCGCTGTTTGACGCTGCGCCGTAGATATCATTATTTCCGGAGTTTCTTGCATCCGTCCACACAACGTAAACCGTATTGTCGGAGTCTACGGCGATGACCGGCTCAATCTGGTAGGAGAGTTCGGATGTTATTTGTGTAACCGTTGTGGTGGCGAAACCATTGTTCGATGCGCCTATATAAATGTCCTGATTGCCGTTCCGGCTGTCTTCCCAGGCGATATATACGTTATTGGGTATGGAAGTGTCAGTATCAATGGCAGGTTTAATCTCATTATCGTTTGAGTCGGTGACCCTTGTTTCAGCAGACCAGTTTACTCCGTCTGTTGAGGTGGATATGTATATGTCCCAGTTCCCGTTGCGACTGTCCTGCCAGGCGACATATAATTTGTCATCGCTACCTATTGCAATAGCAGGATTGCGTTGGTCCGCGGTACTGTTCGTCAGCTTAATGCTGTTCCCGAAAGCCCCCGAATCTGTTGTAAGTTTGTTGACATAAATATCTTGATTACCTGTCGCCCCTGCATGCCAGGCTACCCAAATATCTCCGCGGCTGTCACATGCTGTTACGGGCCCGCCTTTAGTGAGGTCATCTGAATCGACTAATATATTTCTGCCAAATGAACGCATCTCCGTTCGAAAGGAATAGGAATACTGGTCCATTACATTGCCGGCAAGGTCCGAAGCGTTTACGGTGACACTTATTAGCTGGTCGAAATCAAACATATCGTTCGACTGGTAGATAAATGTGTAATCGGCTTCTGTGCCTATTCGATGGCATTCGCCGTATGCGCTGCTGTATTTAGCTGTATCGCCTGAGTACACAAGGTTGTTATTAACCTGAATTGTGACTGAATCGGCATCAACGCCGTCTCCCGGATCAGTGATATGTAAAGTGATTAAAGTATTCAGAGGAGCCTGTATGTCATCTGCCTGGGGCGAAAGATTAACAACCGCCGGGGCTGTTTCGTCTATCTCGTCAATATCGAAGCTCGCAGAAATTGTGTGATTGCCCGTTACGTTTGTAAAGGTGTAACTGCTTACGGCTCCGATCGAACCGCCATCCACAAGGACATTAGCAATATGGTATCCTGCAACTGCAGTGATAGTATATGTCTGTGAACTGCCTGAGGAGACCTGCGTAGCACCGCTTGGGCTAATTTGTCCGCCGCTGCCGGCACTGGCCGTAATTGTATAGGTATTAACGGCAAAAGTGGCAGAAATTGTGTGGTTGGCTGTCACGTATGTGAAAGTATAGCTGCTTACGGCGCCAACGGAACCGCCATCCACCAGGACATCGGAAATGTGATATCCCGCGTTCGCGGTGATAGTGTATGCCTGTGAGTTGCCTGCAGAGACCTGTGTGGTTCCGCTTGGGCTAATCTGCCCGCCACTGCCGGCACTGGCCGTAATTGTATAGGTATTGAAGGCAAAAGTTGCTGAAATTGTATGATTGGCTGTCACGTTTGTGAAAGTATAACTACTTACGGGGCCAACGGAGCTGCCATCCACGAGGACATCAGCAATGTGATATCCCCCGCTCGCAGTGATAGTGTATACCTGTGAGCTGCCTGAAGAGACCTGCGTAGCTCCGCTTGGGCTAATCTGGCCGCCATTGCCGACACTGGCCGTAATTGTATAGATATTAACGGCAAAACTCGCAGTAATTGTATGATTGGCTGTCACGTTTGTGAAAGTATAACTACTTACGGCGCCAACAGAGCTGCCGTCAACCAGGACATCGGCAATGTGATATTCCGCGTTCGCAGAGATAGTGTATGCCTGTGAGCTGCCTGTAGTGACCTGCGTAGCTCCGCTTGGGCTAATCTGGCCGCCACTGCCGGCAGTGGCGGTAATCGTGTAATATGTATCGGTAGTAAAGTTTGCCGTAACAGACTTATCCGTATTCATGACAATGGTTGCAGGATTGCTGCTTCCGGATAAATCACCCGACCAGTTTATAAAGCTGTGACTGGCGTCAGGATTTGCCTGCAACGTCACTTCTTCATCTAAATTGTAACTCGACTTGTCCGGTGTTTTTGTTACGGAGCCACTGCCATTAATAGATATGTTTAATGTATAAGTGTCAGTACCAGAACCATTCCAGCCTGCTTTTTTTGCTAAGAGGACCCACATGGCTTTTGCGAGTCTAAGACATCCTCCTTGACTTATATGGCAGCCGCCGTCTCCGCCATCGTAATTTCCAATATTATCCGGATGGCGTTGTGGGAAAGTGTGCCCATCCCATGAGACAATATAATCTTCTCCGGCATCATTATAATTTAAAATATCAGCATAATCGAACAAATATCTGTCTTGGCTGTTTCTAACCCATTCTCTGATACGCTCATTTTTTAAATATCTCTGATAACCACTTTCCCCACCACCTTCTGCCGGTCCTGTAGAGTATACGATTGTTGTATCCGGATTATTCTGCTGATAAGATTCTAAAGCATCTAAATAATCCTGCATATTAACTGAATTTCCGGTAAGGGTTGTGTCACCATCATCAAGACCCCATCTCAAATCCCCTTCAGGTCCACCTACAGAGGAGCCTGCCCATCTTACCTGATAAACAGGATCTATACCTCCCCCGGGAGCATTATGCCAGGTCATATCCCAGCACCAGCCGAAAGCAAACGCATCGATGTTATTGTTAAGTGTGTTTTTACAATGGCCAAGATGATTGTTCATAATATTAATTGCAGCCTGGCTTGTATACATATCTTCTTCGCCGCCATAATTATCCCATGTTGAGCCGGTCCAGTGCGCCCTGAATATTCTTAGATGCTGATCTGTTGTTGATTCAGGAGTGCCAAACCATGTAGAGTTGACAGCAAACTTGCCGTCCTGCTGCTCAAGGAGCTCTAATCCGTAAAATAGGCCTCTGCCGTGAGATTCGCCCGGATAGTTCAACAGCATGTTTTTAACTTCATTAATATAATTTTGAGGAATCTCATCATATTCTTCAACTGCTGTATGATCGGCAATGATGGGTGATTGTTGTTGGTCTTGCAAAGGACGGTAGGTCTCGTACATTTCTTTGGCGAAAACTGAAAAATAGCTTTTTCCATGAATGGTAAGTATGGCGGGGTCGGGCGGCGGAACGCCGGGTTCTGCATGATTATTGTAGGCATCCCAGATAGCCTGTCCGTTCGGCCCGTCATCTTCGTATGCCCAGCGGTCGCAATAGGCAAAATATGCATCGTGGTTCCAATATGGTTTCAAGCCGAGAATACGTGCGGCTATTGCCTGTGACATCCATGCATAGGTAGTCTGCCGCCTGTACCCATCCATCTGGACATGCGCCCAGTTGGTGTTGACAGGCCAGGGAGAGTCAAACCAGTAGTTCGGATGTACACCTTCGAATTCGTATCCAGGAGTAGCAGTTTTAGAGTAACGGTAAAGCACATTTGCGGCATATTGGTGCCCGCTGTCCTGCCAGCCAGTCCACAACGTTTGCGATGGTTCCACGTCTGAACCAAAATAAGTGGCTGTACCCTCCTGAGTATCATAGTCATTTAGGGTCAGCATCCCGTTATCATTCAACATCAAACCGGCAAATAGAATCGGGAATTTGCGGCCCGGATTGTGCCCTCCTGACGGCACCCAAACGTTTTTAAAGTTCTGTGCTACCGCGTATAAATCAATTCCCACCTGGATCATCCCTATCGCTAAATCATGTTTTTCTTCAAGAGTGAAGTCTAAACATAAGAGAGAACCGGCGTCTCCAACCGTGCTGACATACTCCCGGCCGTAGTTGGGCATATTTTCTATAGGGTGCATTCTCCGGCTCATCCAATTATACATATGATCTATCCAGACCCGCTGGAAATATCTGGCAAATGTTTGTATGTCTGGGGTGTTTTGTGTTGCAGGCAGTGAAGGTAAGAGATCCCATCGAACATTGGATGCTGGATGCAGCCCCTTATTTGGCCCGAAGTACGGCGGGCGAAATGAAAGCTCGCTAGGAGCACTGCTCAGGCAAGTCAAAACAGCTGCTGTTCTCAAGCAAGCAGTAGTTTCGGAACCGATATATCCTCCCACTATGTCGGTTGTTGGTATCTCACTCGGATGTGACGATATTGTTGATACTAAAGACTCTCCCGGAGATAGAGAAAAAGGCGCTGTCTTCAATAATGCTGAGTCGTAAAAAGATATACGGGAATCATAAGCTTGTGCTCTGTCAGAGAAAGGATTTACCATTGACCCATTGCGTTCACCACTTGGCGCCGGTGAAATGGACACAATCGTTACGGGTCCTAAGACCCAGTTATCTCCATTTACAAATTGACCGACAGTGTAGTCTTTGTCAAAAGTCCAGGTAATTCCATATTGACTTACCTGAGTGGCGGCATAGATCGGTTGACATAGACGACATAACAAGACAGCAGTCCCGAGGAGAATTATCCTGAGAGATCTAACTGGTCGGCCTGGCTTTTTTTGTACGAGGTTATAGGTTTTTATACTTGTAGAAGCTAACTTAGTCATAAATCACCTCCAACCGCAACGAGTGTTTCGGACATAAATGTGACTCGTTGCTTTATTATCCTGCTACCGACAAAACAGCTTTTCAGTTCTTGAGCAGTCATGAGCCTGAGGCTATTCTGTCTCTTGTTGGCGAACGTATACCTCCTTTTGACATGGTTGTAGCTAACAACCGTGCCAGCCCACAAATAGCCCCTACCTGGAAGCAGAGTAACAAAAGGTAAACGCATATGAAACTCGAAGGGATACCAGCGGTTCGGGGTGGTCACGAACCATCGCTTCCCCACTCGCATTATTTCAGCAGCCATTCTTTTCTGTTTGTCGAGGCTTCCGACATGCTCAATCACGGCATTACAATAAACAACATCGAAATATTTATCGGGCCATGGCAAATCACAAGCATCTCCAACAACGGCCTCGATTTCAGGATTATAGTTTTTAATTGCCGAAATATGTTCTGCCGAGAGGTTTATGGCAGAGATTCTGTTTTTCCAAGGGTAAAAGTCGATAAACTGCAGTCCTTCGACACCAGAAGAGTCAACTTCGGCGCCGACGTCGAGGACTCTCATATTTTCAGTGGGCGTAATGATTCTGTTAAACAACTGCAATTTTCGCTTTCGACTTATTCTTGACAGCTTTTCGAATAGACTCATTTTAGTCGCTTTCCCATCTACTTTCGAGTTCACAAAAGAAGTTGGTCGATGCATGTTATCACTTCTTAATAACATGAATTTGCATATCACATTTTGTGTTTTTCTACACGCCCGAATGTTATGTGAAAGGTCTTTATATAATATTTGTCTATTTGCCTTATATGCCTCTTATATAATGTTCACCGCCCCCTTGTTGTGTATCTTTTCTGTATAAAGTCTAAGAAATAAATTCTGGCAAATGCAAATATTGTCTTTCACCGATTATGCTCTTTGCAAGCCGTACACCCTAAATTTGCTCATATGGCTCTCTATTAGTTTTATTATCGGGCTAAAAGAGCGCCGTTGATAAGTATAAAACGTGAGAATAAATTCTGCCGAAGGCAAACATCACTGATGATTTTTAACATCCGTGCTAAGATTTGCATATAGCTTCTTAATAGCTATATTATAGGACATTATGGCACGGATGAAGAGTAGAGAAGAGTCAAAAGATGTATAATTTTACAGATTTAATAAAAAAAATAACACATTATATCGGTTTTAACGAATATAACGGTTTATTTGTGATGCTAATACCAGAGAGGTGCGTGCGAAATGCAGTAATTGTTAGGTTTCTAAGATCGTGTCAAGATAAATCAAGTTTAACGATATTATCAAATATATCAGAAGTAGTAATTGTTCTAATTTTGATAATAGTATAAATTTCTCCAACAAAAAATCATTTTACTGCTTTTTTCTGCTGTTTGCTCATTTACCTGAAATTTAAGGGTTGAAAATATTATAGAATCTACTTATATTACCTTTATCGAATTTGATGATTGTAATATATTTGTTTATATTGCAGATAATTTATCTCGAATCTATTTTGCATTGTTTTCATTTTCTCATGCTTCAGTATTTGGTAAAATTAGCTTTTTTAAGTAATTAAATATCTTGACTAAGGTTAAATAAGGTATTATACTTTAATTTTAATATGTATAATTTGTGGCACTTCAAGGAAGGAGAGGCCATATCTTAGTTGTTTCAAAGGGATTATCTGTTGTAAGGTTGCGGTTTTTTTATATCTAATGCTGCCGACACAGATTTTTGCAGGAAGGTTACTCTTGTCTATGGGAATGGTGATGCCATGGACAATCTTTTTTTGCTTGATGAATTCCACTTTCGGATTATGTCGTTAATGGTAACCAAGAGCCTTTATATTATCAGAAGGTAAGGATTTAAACTGAGGAAGAAGGAATAAGTAGTGAGGAGCAGGAGATCGACAGAATTTGGTAAGACTTCGGTATGGTTAAAATGGATTTTGGCCGTATTGCTTCTTGTATTGTCAGGAATAACATATCGTCTTCTGGCATCTCATCTGGAGTCGATTTTTGATACTCCTGTTTCGTTGCCTGTACCCCTGAATGCTTTCCCTAAAAAGTTCGGAAATTGGGTGGGACAGGATTTGGACATTCCTAATATCACCAGAGAATATATGGAAAAACATTTCGCGGATGATTTTCTAAGTCGGCAATATATTAACGATGTTGATACGAGTTGGGCGAACGTTTATGTTGTTTACTGTTCATCCAGACCTGCAGGCATGCTTGGTCATCAACCACGTATATGCTACCCCGCCAATGGCTGGATTCTTGAAAGTATAGAATCCGCGCAAATTAGAACGCTGAAAGGCCAGCAGATAAATTGTTCGCTATATCGATTCAACAAGCCCGCTCCGGCACATGAACAAATAATTGTGTTAAATTTTTACATTTTGAACGGTCAGATTACAGCCAATGAAGGTGATTTTTCAGGCCTCTTTGGTCGAAGGCCAAATATTGCCGGTGACATGGCGCGATATGTGGCACAAGTTCAGATAAGCTCAGTGCTGGAAAATTCAGTAAGAAATATGGCAAGGGATATAGGAGACCTTGTTCTGAGTTATCTTCCTGACAAGAACGGCAAAGTCCAGGCGGCTGAGTACGTCGAGCATGCAAACAGCGTAACCGAATGAGCCAATATTGAACCGTAACCGGTTGAAGGTCTCGCTGGAGTTTGTGATATAACCGTTTTTCTGGAAATAAGTTACACCGATTTTTTAGTGTAACCGAGAGGGACGGAGTTTGTTAACAGTTAATAAAACAAAATCAGATATAAAAAAATCATCCCCACAAAGACCATCTTTGGTAATCAATGCCATTAGCACCTGGGTAGCTCTTGGTGTAAATATCATTGTCGTATTACTATTGACCCCCTTTATCATAGGCCATTTGGGGGAAAATGGTTTTGGTATCTGGGTTCTTGTAGGTTCTTTTCTCGGCTATTACGGTCTGTTGAATCTTGGTGTGCGGGCTGCCGCAATGCGTTACATTGCCCGTTACGCGGGACAAGGTCATGAGAAAGCCTTAAACGAAACTGCCAGTACGACGATGGCAATGTTCAGTTGTACAGGTGTATTAGCGATTGTGGTGTCTTTCTTCCTTGCAGCTCCGCTGGCCAGCTTCTTTGATGTAGCACCAGAACATGTCAATGATTTCAAGCATGTAATTTGGATATTGGGACTGGCCACGGGGCTGAGCTTCCCGAGTAATGTATTCGAGAGCATTGTTGTTGCCCATGAGAGATATGTCGCTATCAATTCTGCAAAGATCGTATGCACCTTGGTACGAGTTGGTTTTGTGGTCTTAATGTTGCTGCGGGGGCAAGGTCTGGTAGGGGTTGCCTGCGCCACTTTAATTGCCACAATAGTGGCTTTCGTTGCCAATTTTTTGATATACAGGCATTTCACACCTCAGGTTCGGCTCCGTTGTGCCTCTGCGAAGTGGGGTGTTTTCCGTATGCTGCTCGTTTATGGTGGTGTCACAACGGTGATAGTGATTGCTGATATTATGCGATTCAATTTTGGCAGTATTGTCGTCGGAAAATGCGTGGGTATACCTGAAGTAGGTGTGTACGGCATAGCTGCCATGATTATCCGGTACATGCTTCGTATTATCACTGCAGGCATGAGCGTGCTGGTACCAAGGTTTGCGGCGTTGGACGGTGCTAAAGAAAACGCAAAACTGCAAAGTCTGTTTATGCGGTCAATGTCTGTATCCGCGGTGCTTGGCTTTGGTGCCGGTATGATGGCAATTATTTTCGGAGGCCGATTCATTATTCTCTGGGTTGGAAAAGAATTCACCGGAGCCGTTCCAGTAACCGGAGCCATTCCAGTACTATGGATTCTGGCGATCTCCTACGCATTTGCTCTTTCCCAAGCCCCTGGTATCAATCTGATGTACGCCTTAAACAAGCATTATTATTATGCTGTTGTTACTATCCTTGAGGCAGGGGCGAATGTGATAATCAGTATACTCTTAGCGCCGAAGTACGGCATTATAGGCGTTGCCTTCGGGACTGCGATACCGATGTTGACTGTCAAATTATTTGTACAGCCAATCTATGTTGCACACATTGTAGGCATTTCAATATGGGATTACATAAAGCGTATTATCATACCTGCAACACTGGCGGGTCTTATGATCGGCATGGCGTACAGTTTGGGAAATGTAATATCTTTGGACAAATATTCACTTGCTGGATTTGTTACATGGGGTATCATCTCAGGATTAATTTTCGTCGGAATCGTTTTTGTAGTGTTTCGACAAGTCGGTTTCTGGCTGCCTGTCGGAAAGAGGAGCTGACCCTGCCTACAGTGTGGCATAAGTAATTATGTTTATTTCTGAAAAATGCGATAGTATCTGTGCTGGAGTCGTGGCACATGATTTATGTATAGGATGTGGACTATGTGCCGGAGTCTGTCCACAAAAGACTTTAGAAATGAGATTTAACGAATTTGGAGAATATGTTGCGGTTGACGTTAAAGGAACTTGCTCAAAGGATTGTGATATTTGCCTTCGAGTTTGTCCATTCTCAGATCAAGTTGAAAACGAAGATGCTTTAGCTGAAAAAATATTCGCTGATATTCCCGATATTGAACATAGAACGGAAACGGGATATTACCTGTCCTCTCTTGTGGGGTATTCAAATCTCAATGGCCATCGCGCCAATGGTGCCTCTGGTGGATTAGCAACATGGACTTTAGAAACTCTTTTAAAAAAGGATTTGGTCGACTTTGTTGCATGTGTTTCTCCCGCTAAAGAACCGGACAGACTCTTTAAGTTCGTTGTATGCGATACGCCGGAAGAAGTTCGTGGCAGCTCGAAATCATGCTACTATCCGGTTGAGACCAGTGAGATAGTCCGGCATATTGTTAATCGCAAGGGAAGCTATGGCGTTATAGGATTACCATGTGTTATTAAGGCTTTGCGGTTGGCTATGCAGGTACATACAAAACTTCGGCAAAGGATTAAGTTCTTACTGGGATTGGTGTGTGGACAGGCCAAAAGCAGATTCTTTGCTGAATATATTTGTTCTTTGGGCAGAGGCAATCCAAGGCATATAAAAAAGATTACTTTCCGTATTAAAGATAATAACCGTCCTGCTTCGGATTATGGATTAAGATTTGTTTGTGGCAATAATCATCAAGCAGGCAAGCCTGAAGGAACGGTTTTCTGGACGGAAGGAATGGATCGAGTCTGGTGTAGCAGGTACTTTACTCCCAATGCCTGCAATTATTGTGATGACCTGTTTTCAGAATTAGCAGATATATCTTTCATGGATGCTTGGCTCCCGGAGTATACCAGTGAATCAGCCGGCACAAATTTGGTGATAATTCGCAACCCAAAGCTCCAGTCTTTGTTTCAGAAAGCTTCTGAGGCCGGTGAAATACAGGTTGATGTGATCGATATTGAATCCGTTATCAAGAGTCAGCGGAGAGCTCTTATAGCCAAGAGAAACGATCTTGCAAAGCGGTTAGCAGTGAGAAAGAAGCTTAAACAACAAGTTCCTGAAAAACGAGTCCTGCCACTTGGTAAAATGAAATTTCGAGAATTCCTGAAAACTTATGTTGAGATGAAAATCATGCAAAAAAGTAAAGTCGCTTTCCTTAAACAGAAGGCTTTTGGGCCGGGTTTAGAGGTTTTTCGCAGGACGATGCGGTTGTATCGGTTTGTGGCTTATTTGTTGTTTAAAGCCGAGGTTTTTTCGGGCCGGGTAAAGCGAGCTTTATTTACTCGTTAATTCAGTTATCTATCACAGATGGGGGGACGTTACATCTAATTCGGTAGTTGATAAAAGAAAAAGCGCAAAAAGTGAAAAAATTATTGCTTGTAGGACATGCTGGTTTCTTCAATCGTGGATGTGAGGCAATTGTACGCGGTACTATAGAAATTATCAGGCATTACATTCCTGAAAGCGAAATAACACTCTGTTCATACAGGGCTGATGAAGACACTGTTATCGCAAGAGAAAAGGGCTTAAAGATTGATAAAATTGTTTCGCCAGTGAGTGGCGCAAAAAGAAGCTCTCTTGCCTGGGTATGGCAAACTTTCGACAGACGTGTTCTTTCATTCAACATGCCTTTTCACGATTACTTGCATCGTTCATTCTATCGTAAGCACGGTGGGCATGATGTTGTAATAAGTATAGGTGGTGATAATTTTACAGATGACTACGGAATGGCAGATGCATTTTTCAGTTCGATGGTATATGCGAAAAAAGCGGGAGCAAAAACGGTAATCTGGGCGGGCTCAATTGGTCCGTTTAAGGATAAAAGTGCGGCCCACAAGTGGGCCAAAATTATGACCGGGATAGACCTGATAACAGTTCGAGAAGATTTGACAAAAAAATATTTGGAATCTCTTGGAGTAACGGATAATGTCCGGGGAGTAGCAGATCCAGCTTTCCTGATATCATGCAGAAAACCAAACAATCGTTCTTTTCAATTCTGCAAATCAGATTTAACCGTTGGAATTGGAATGAGCAGTCTTATATCTCGCTATGGTTTAGAACCGGATGCATATATAAGAGATTTTGCTGATTTTATTTGTTATCTCTGGAAATCCCTGGGTGCTCGTGTTGTCTTAGTTCCACATGTTATTGGGAAAAAGCCGGTATTAAATGATATGGCAACATGTAACAAAGTGCAGGCACTTTTACCAACGTCGTGCCCAATCATGATTTTAAATGAGAATCTTGACGCATGTGAAATGAAATACTGGATATCACAGTGCGATTTCTTTATAGGAGCACGAACTCATAGCGTAATTGCCGGTCTTTCCACAGGAATCCCTACCATCACGATTGCTTACAGCCCTAAAGCATGGGGAATAAACAAACAATTATTATCAACGGATGAATTTGTTATACCCGTTAATGAAATTACTCTTGACAGGCTGGTTACGTCTTTCACCGGATTACAAGAGAAATCGTCGGAGATTAAACGTGAATTGCATAATAGAGTACCATTAATACGTTCACTTGCAATGGAAGGTGGAAAATATTTAGTCGAGATTCTGTCTTAACGATAGGTATTTGGCATTAGCGAAGTCTCAGGAAACCGAGATATATCGGTAAAGTTGCCGGTATTATAGTATTTTGAATGAAAAATTGGGGGGGCCAGGTGATATCCAGAACAGTTGAAGCATTGGGCAGAAGCTATAAATTTCTCAGTCAGTTACTGCAAACCAGATCGCCGAGGTTGGTGTACGCAGGTGGTTTTCTGGGTTACCGCAATCTTGGGGATGAAGCTTTGTTTCAAGCTTATAAGAAATTGTTCGAGGGGCGCGATTTGTTCCATTATCCCTGTCCTGGAGGGCGAATCCTGTCAATCTCCAGCAAACTGATACGTTTCGCGGACCATGCGGTTCTGGCTGGGGGAACTCTGATAAACCATCGTGACTCTTTGGGCGTCGCTCAGGAGTGTGTAAGTGTTTTTCCGAAGTTCTTCGTTTTTGGAACAGGAGTTGCTTGCCCTGATTTTTGGTCTGGAGCGAACGGCTGGAAAAACACTTTGGAACAGTGGAAAGGAATCTTACGAGAATGCCATTATATTGGCATAAGGGGACCTATATCAGCTAATATCTTGAGGAAAGCAGGTATAGATAATGTTGACGTAATTGGTGATCCTATCCTTGCATTAGCTTCAGAGAGTTTAAAAAACGGTGGTTTATACAGACCGGATTCTGTTGGACTCAACGTGGGCTGGGATAAATTGGCGCAGTGGGGAGAGCCGGAAAGAATATATACAGAATTTATTAAGCTGGTAAACCTTGCCAGAAAAGCTGGATGGGAAGTCAAATGGTTCGTGCTGTGGCCGCCAGACTTGGCAATAACCCGAAAGCTGGCGATTGCAACCAATACAGAAGATGAAATATATGAAGTATACACGGATGTTTTCAAGTACCTTGACCAGGTCAGATATCTAAGTACGTTTGTGGGTACACGATTACATTCCGTGGCCTTGGCAACGTGTGCTTATGTACCGTCTATTATGTTGGAATATCGGCCAAAGTGCAGAGATTACATGGCTTCAATCGGACTGGAAGACTGGACGTTAAGAACTGACCGGTTCCGGGCGGATGAGGTCTGGGATAAACTCAAGTCCTGGAATGGACAGCGCAGGAAACTTTCGGAACTCCTTTTTCAAAAGATTTTACCTTTGAAAGATAAGCAGCGAGAAAAGGCAGATGTGCTCATGGAGATAGCGAGGACTTAGCAGTGTCACAAAAGAACGTTGCTGTTACAGTGGTAATACCCACTTACAACCGGGCAGAAATTGTCACAAAAGCGATAGACAGTGTATTGGCCCAAACTTACCGGGATTATGAGATTATCGTGGTTGATGACGGTTCGACGGATAATACGGGCAAGCTTTTAACAAAACGCTATGGGAAACGTATTCGATATATTTACCAGCCCAATGCTGGAGTCTCGGCGGCAAGAAATAAAGGCGTTGATGCATCAGGCTCAGACTTGGTCGCTTTTCTGGATAGTGATGATTTCTGGCTGCCGAGAAAGCTGGAGGTTCAACTTCCCCTTATGTCTGATCCTGATGTTGTATTATCCTACACAAATTGGTCATTTGATACAAATCCCGATAAAGATCATTTTTCCGCTATAGGACTGTCTTTTGAACATGATGGTAATGTACTTTCGGAGCCGATCGCCCTCTACGCTCGTTTACGAGCGATAGGTGCTACAACCTCGGCGGTTATTTGTCGGAAGTCTGTTCTTTCACGAATCGGCGGTTTCGACGAGCGATTGAAAGTATTTGAAGATGTTCGGGCGTGGTTTAGGTTGGCGATGGAGGGCAAGTTTGCTGCTACCTCTGAGACTTTATTGGTGCGATGCGGGTCCGACACAGTTGAGCGGCTGAGCAGGTCGAGCTATTCGTTTTTCAAGGAAGCTACAGATGCCCAACTGGAAACCTTTTTGGAGTGTTATGCCCGCGCAATTAATAGTTCACCAGATGTCCAAAGAGGATTGCGCAGAGAGGTTGCATGTTACCTTACCAGACAGTCACAATACCTGGCTCTTGACGGAAACTATGGTATGGCGCGCAGGAAAGCATTTGAATCTCTGGTTTTTGGGCCCAGGGGGAAATCCGCGCTACGTGCGATGGTTGGATTGATTTTGCCGCGTGCGTTTCATTTCTTGGGCAACTGTAAGAAAAAAAGTGCATCCAGCAAAGAGGCCGGAAGCTCACCATGAGAGTGATAATATTTTGTAAAGGGATATACGTCGAATAGGAATGGAATGTAAGGTGCAACAGAAGAAACACATGAAGATAGGTTTGCTGGGAGCATCATTTGACACCGGCAACTTGGGAGTTAGCGCGTTAGCCGAGTCGAGTTTGAAAGTTATCCTTAATCGCTGGCCTGATGCTGATATTATTCTGGTGGGAAGCGGGTATGAACCTCAACAACATCACCTGTTTCTAATGGAGAAGGAAATATGTGTCAGAACGCTTCCAATAAGGTTTTCAAAGAATATTTTTCTACCATATCATTTTTTGTGGTTTGTGTGTTATGGATTAGTCACGAAAGTTCTACCGAGGTCAAGGATAAAAAATGTCTTGGTTAATCGTAATGTCTATTTTAAGGAATTGTTCGAGACCAGTCTTGTAATGGATATCACCGGCGGTGATAGTTTCAGTGATATTTATGGTTTTCGAAGGTTTTTTTTAGGATTCTTGCTTAAGTGGTTGGTTCTCCGGCTGGGTAAGAAGTTGATATTGCTGCCTCAAACGTATGGGCCGTTCAAGAGAAGAATAACCAAGATTATGGCCAGGTATATTATCAGCCGTGCAAGTGTAGTGTATTCAAGAGACCAAGCGGGCTTAGGATATGTGAATAAGGTACTTGGCTGTAACACCAAAAATGGGAAAGTGAGATTTGTTCCGGATTTGGCATTTGTTCTCGATGCACGTAAACCAAATGATTTGGATTCAACCCTGCTTTCGAGAACCCGTGAGAAGGGTACCATTGTGGTTGGGATCAATATTAGCGGACTCTTGTTTAACGGTGGTTTTACACAGAACAACATGTTTAATCTGAAAACCGATTACCGGGATTTAATCTATAGAGTGATCGACCTGCTTATGGGGTATGAGAATACGGTAATCCTTCTAATTTCTCATGTATTTCCACCTGAAGGGCTTGAGATTGAATGTGATTTTAGTGCGTGCCATGAGGTATACGAATCAGTGTGTAGGAAGTACGAGGGCAGAATATTCCTCGTAGAAGGTGTTTACAATCATAATGAGGTCAAATACATAATAGGCATGTGTGACTTTTTTATTGGTTCCCGCATGCACGCTTGTATTGCTGCAATGTCAAAGAGTATATTAGCAGTCGGATTAGCCTATAGTAAGAAGTTCCAGGGTGTATTTCAAGCCGTTGGGATGCAGGAATTTGTGATTGACTTGCGCCAAGCAACAGAGAAGGAAGTACTGGATAGAGTCAAATGCGCTTATGATAAACGCAGCTCTATAACCAGATCCCTGGAGAAAGTGATTCCCTGTGTCCAGAAGTCGTTACTTAGTATTTTTGAAGACATGTCATTATTGTCCGACCTAAAGTCACTGGCTTGAGTAAAGTTTCATGGAAAGAATTAACCGTAATAATTGTTTAACTAAAAACGGCTTATTTGTTCGCCGTGCTAAGCCGGAAGACATTAATGACCTGATTGAAATTTGTCGCGCGAGTTTCCGGGATTCCTTGAAATGGCGCGGACCCAGATTCTTTGCCAGGAAACAGTGGCAGTTTATACTTGGTTCTGCATATTGTGAAACATGGGTTTGCTCATATGATGGGAAGGTAGAAGGGTATGTAGTGCTCATATTGGATACAAACCGTTATAATGAGCAGAAACGAGAGCAAAGAGTCGGCTTTGGGATGTTGCTGTTTATATTATTGATTCACCCCTGGCTCTCAATAACGAAAGCTGTTAAAACAATATCTTCAGAAGGACAAATTAACATTAAGCATGGTGAGGTGATGAATTCCACAATGAAGGCGACGAGCCAGCTATGGATTGAACTTATAGCAGTATCGTCAAATATGAGAAGAAAAAGCTTAGGCACCACTTTATTGAGATTTTGCGAATTAAGGGCTAAAGATATGGGTCGTAAGGCAATTAAGCTTAATGTTAACAAAGCTAACATTAGTGCCATAGATTTTTATGAGAATTTAGGTTTTGTTATAACTGCCGAAACAAAAGACTCATACGTTTATGTCAAAGACCTTATCCCATCACTGTAAAGTATACCTTCCTGTTTAGAAACATGAAAATCGTAAACGTTGATCGGATTAGCAGATTACGGCTTTGCATGGGCTGTGGTGCCTGTGTTTCCACGTGCCCGGAAAAAAACATTCGTCTTGTGGACGTGCAGGACCAGGGATTGCGTCCCGTTGTCGATTCTTCAAAATGTAAAGAGTGTGGAGAATGTATCAAGGTTTGCCCCGGTATTGAGGTGTCCCATCAATCTTTCAGCAGCCAGACGATACCTGAACTGCGTCAGGCCTGGGGACCTGTTTTGGAAGTATGGGAGGGATATGCGACCGATCCTGAAATCCGTTATAAGGGTTCCTCCGGTGGTGTGGTAACGGCGCTGGCGCTTTTTTGTCAGGAAAAAAAACGAGCTTCAGGAATTTTGCATATAGGAGTCAACTCAGAATCTCCCTTAAAAAATGTCCCTGTTTTTAGCAGGAGTAGAGAAGATCTTGTAGCATGTACTGGTTCGCGATATTCACCTGCGGCACCGTGTGAGAAACTGAATTGGTTCGAGGAAGCCGACTCCTCTTGCATCTTTATTGGCAAACCTTGTGATGTTATTGCCTTGCGCAAAGCTCAGGGGATCAATCCTGTTCTTAAAGATAAGGTTAACTTAGCCATTAGTATATTCTGTGCGGGAACGCCGACCACTCAGGGAACGTACGATCTCCTTGATGTGCTGGCGGTTAAACCTGAGGAGGTCAGGGAACTCAGATATCGAGGCTGCGGATGGCCAGGCATGACCACAGTAAAGATTAAAGGCCATAACGGGCAGAAACGTCAGATGACCTATGAAGAATCATGGGGTGATATCCTGAGCAACTACGGGCAATTCAGGTGTCGCCTGTGTCCCGACAGAACCGGTGAGTTCAGTGACATTTCTTGTGGTGATCCGTGGTATCGAGAAACCGGACCCGACGATCCAGGTCGTTCGCTCGTTTTAGCCAGAACCGAACTCGGAAGAAAAATTCTGCAGGAGGCGATGAAAGCGGGTTATGTGAAGCTTAAACGCGTTGAGCCGGATGTCTTAGAACGTTCGCAAAAAGCGCTGCTTAAACAAAGACGTCATCTTTGGGGACGACTGGTAACCATGCGTATTATGCGGATTCCTGTTCCAAGCTTCACGGGTTTTTGCTTATTTCGTAATTGGCTTGAGCTACCTGCTTTAGAAAAGGTATGCTCGGTTGTAGGAACTGCGAAACGGATTCTATTGCGAGGATGGATGAGACCTTCGAAGCCAATCATCAAAGGCGATGGATTGCGTAACGCTGGTGATGCACGTAAACTTGTGACAAATTCCAACCAAATTGTGTCCTGATGCAAGGTCTGACTTTAGCAATTGCAATTATATTCTCTCTGTTAGTTTTAACATTGCGCCCAACTTACGCCTTAGCCGCCCTTCTTACGTGTTTGCTATGGTATCCGAGCTATCTGGTAATAAGCATAGGCACTATAGACATATCGGTTGCTCGTATTGTTGTTGGAATATTGTTCTTGCGGTGCTGGTGTGATGAACAAATTCGTATCGGTTTCAGATGGTCAGGATTGGACACGTGGGTGGTGTTGAGTATGGCGGTATATGTTGGAGTATTTTGTGTCACGCGACCGTTATCATATGTTGTTGAAAACAGAGGCGGTTTCCTACTGGATACTTGGTTCACTTATATAACCGCTCGATTTATAGTGACCGACCAGCAGAAGTTAACGTCTATTTTAAAGTTCATTAGTGTTGTCCTGGTACCTCTTGCTGTTTTAGGTATTGTTGAGTCCGTTACCGGTTGGCAACCTTTTGTTCCTCTGTTACGTTTTTGTCCGTGGTTTACTAAAACCATATTTGATAGTTATGAAGCTCGCTGGGGCCTTGTAAGAGCTGTTGGACCATTTCACCATCCTATTCTGTTTGGTTGTGGCTTGGCGATATTTTTGCCGCTTGTTTATTATTTGCGGCACGGAAAAAATCACTGGCATGTCCTGGCTTATGTCCTTTCAGGTGTGGTTTTGGTCGGTGCGCTGAGCAGTATGTCCAGTGGTCCCTGGGTTATGGTGATAGTGGTGATTATCTGCCTTGCAATGGAACGATATAAGTACTTGGTCAAGCCACTGCTTATATTTTTAGTGCTTTCGTGTATAATAATTGGAGTAATTAGTAACAGGCCTTTTTATCATGTCATAGCTTCCTATGCAAATCCGCTGGGAGGTGCGGGCTGGCACCGGGCGGTGTTAATTGATTTTGCCATCGAACGTTTTGATGAGTGGTGGTTGGTTGGTTATGGTGGCAGAGATCCTGGCTGGTGGACCTACTCCACAGGGCCACACACGGATGTGACAAATGAGTTTATCCTGGCCGGAGTCAGGTATGGCATTCTTGGCATAATAGCACTTTGTGGCGTGCTTATAACCGCATTTCGCGGCCTCCTACGTGCGTATAATAAAACGGTCGATCCCGAATTAAAATCTTTGTATTGGTCTCTGAGCTGTATACTGGTTTCTGTAACGGTAACTTGGATTTCAGCTAGTTGGGGTGGAAATAGTGTACCCATATTGTATTGTCTTTTGGGAGTAATCGGCTCAATATCAAATTTAGCGCCGGAGCGGTCTGGTAACTTGAAGCAATCATTTTCTCCCGGATCAAATTCCCGGCAGGTTATGCCCCGAATAAAGTTGAACACTTGATTTGCATTAAATCGGAAATCAACAATGAAAGCTGAAAATTGGCAAGACCTTGGGGATGGTTTGGAGATGACCACTGCTCGAAGCATTGAGGAAATCGAGAACATTCGTTCGATCTGGAGAGATATGCAGACTAATGAACCTTCCCCCGTAATCAATGCAGACATTGACAGATATCTTTCTGTTATCAAAGTCATTGTTGATGTGCAGCCATATATCATTCTTATGAAGCAAAACCATGATCCGGTGATGATGGTGGTTGGTCGGATTGAAAAACGTAAGGTGAAGCTCAACTTGGGGTATAAAACTTTGTTCAACCCGACTTTAAGATGTCTGACTGTCGTATATGGAGGCATTATTGGTCAGAAGGAAAACAATCTTTGCACGTTGCTGGTTCGTGAGTTAATAAGGGTGTTACGTGATGGGGAAGTTGATATAATTTTCTTTAATCAACTGAGAACATATTCTTCCTTGTATCAGTTTGTCCGAAAGATGCCTAGTCTTTGCTGTCGGGATTACTTCCCAAAGGTTGAGCCGCACTGGAATATGTCGATACCGGAGAACATGAACGCTTTCTACACTGCACGTTCCAAGAAGCATCGCAAGCATCTCAAGCAATATTTAAGGAAGTTTGAAAAAGAGTATCCAGGCCAGATAAGAGTTGCTCTGTATACAAGGGAAGACGAGGTTGAAAAAGCTATTTGGGCAGCCAGTACCATATCAGCCAGAACATACAAATATGCACTCGGCTGCGGATTAATGGATAACGCAAGCACAAGAATTCTTTTAACTACGGCCGCGCGAAAAGGTTGGCTTAGGGCTTATGTACTATATATCGGTGATGAACCATGCGCTTTTCGATTTGCACTTCATTACGGCAGAATATACTTTGCCGATGGAATCGGATTCGACCCGAAGTGGAGTAAATTTCGTGTAGGAACATTGTTATTCTTGAAAGTACTCGAAAATCTTTGCCGCGACGACACCGTGGATTGCTATGATTTTGGCTTTGGAGATGCTGAGTATAAAAGTAGTTATGGTTCCAATCAATGGAGCGAAGGTTCCCTGTATATTTTTGCTCCGAGGATATATCCGGTATTTATTAACATAATGAGAATCTTTTTTTTAGCTTTAAATGAATCCTTAAAGTGCATTCTTAAAAAGTTTGGTTTTATAGATTGGGTAAAACGACATTGGCGTAGTCTGTTGCAAAAGACCATAAAAATCAAGCTGGGACAAGAGAAAATATGATTACATTTGTGTTCTGTTTCTTAATGGCTGTATTTCTTTATATTGGTGTACCGCGGATTTTCAGAAAACAGGCTCAAATACAGCTTAAACACAAAGCTGTTCACTCTAAGTCGCTTGTCTTGACGTTTGATGATGGACCGGGGAGCAGGTTAACCCCGGCGATCTTAGATATATTGATGGAATACAATGCGAAAGCCACGTTCTTCCTGCTGGGCAGGAACATAGCTGGCAGAGAGGCAATAGTCAGACGGATTGCTGAGGCCGGCCACGAGATATGCTCCCATGGCTACGACCATTTACACTACTGGAAGGTTGGCCCGATTCGTGCGATAAGAGATATAAAACGAGGTTGGCAGGCGATTGATTCCGCTTTGGGCCTCAATCGGGGCAAGTATCCCTTTCGACCTCCTTACGGCAAGTTAAACATTGTCTGTCTGATGTATTTGTGGTTTTGTCAGGTACCGATAATTTACTGGACGGTTGACTCCGGCGATACATGGTATATGAGACCCGACAGACAAAGAACCGCATCTTTAGTCAAGAAAGTTGGTGGAGCAGTCACCCTGGGCCATGATTTTGATTGGGAGAATGACTGTGTTGATGATATTGTGCTTGATTCACTTAGATCCACATTGTCTATGGTTAGAAACGAAGGGATGCGAGTACTTACAATAACTCAATTAGTGAACAAGAAAAGACAAAGCTAACTGTCCAATTGATTCGGTTGAATATGTTTATACGAAATTATTTCAGAATAAACACCACTTTGTTGTTGGAGTTATATTGGACTGCATAAAGAATATTATCGAATTTATTTGTGCGGCTTTTTATTTGGTGTATTTGAGCTTGTTAAGTAAGAAACCATGTCGGGTTGTAATCTACTATCATGGTATAAAAAGGCATGATGTGGCAGGTTTTAAGAGACAGTTGAAATATTTAGCCGAGAAATGCGCTACTGTTCGACCTTCTGAAATAAAAACGGCCCGGGCAAATGGAGATAGTTGTGTGGTTGCTATCACATTCGATGATGCTTTTGTAAGCGTAATTGAGAATGCAGTACCGATTCTAAAAAAGCATGGATTACCCGCCGGGATTTTTGTTCCTGCAGATAATATAGGAAAGCCACCTCGCTGGGAGATACAAGACAATTGCAGTGATAAGAATGAGACTATAATGAGCGAAGAACAGGTGTCCGAGCTATACAATAGTGGATTTGAGATATTCTCTCACACCCTTTCACATCCCGTGCTCGTTGAAAGTGAAGATGATAAGTTGAAAGCCGAGATGGTTGAGTCAAAGCAGATACTGGAAAGGATTATTGGTCACGAAGTGATTGGTATCAGCTATCCTCATGGAGCCTGTGATAAAAGGGTGTGTGCGGCTGCCAAACAAGCCGGTTATAAACTCGGTTTTACTATTGAGCCATGTACGGTTGACGATTCTACGGATGATCTGCAAATAGGCCGGTTTGCTGTGTCTGCAAACGATGGTTTGGTAAAGTTTAGACTTAAGGTGTGTGGAGCGTATCAGGTAACAAAATATTTACAAGCGCTGAAAAGAAAGATAATGCGCCCTAATAATAACGGAGCACATCGATATGGCATATGAAGTCATGATTGACAATTTCGACCAGGAGGAATGGAGGCGTCGGGCCGCGACTTTTGCCGATTATAGCATCTATCAGACTTGGCCGTATCAGCAGGTCCGGGCGGATAATTCCGGTCAGAAGATTAGTAGGATAATCATAAAAGATGAGAATGACAATACTGTTTTGATGGCACAGTTACGCATAGCGACCATTAGACCGTTTGGTATAAAAATTGGTTACATTCAGTCTGGACCACTAATAATGGCAAGGGATGAAAATTTGAGATGTTCACATGAGGCATGGGAAGAATTGCGCCGAGCGTATGTTGGTTCAAAATTAAGTTTATTGCGTGTTGTTCCAAATGTTCGGAATGATGGAACCAGCGAGGAATTGCTTGATATGCTTTGCTCCAGCGGGTTTGAGCTGGTTCAAAACATGCGACCCTACCATACTTTCATGGTACCCCTCAATAAGAGTGATGAAGATATCCGTGCCGGCATTCACAGGGAATCACGAAGAAATATCAGGAAGGCAGAAAAACAGAACATAGAGTTACGGGAAGGAACGAGTGAGGAATTATTTGATATACTTGAAGCTTTATATACTGAAGCAAAGCAGAGGAAAGGATTCAAAGGAGTTGATTCGGAAGTATTTGCCAGAACCCAGCGGAAGTTGACACAAAACGATAAGGCTGTAATTCTTGTTGCATATTATGATGGTCGGCCTGTAACTGCCTATGCTACGACACATTTTGGCAACACAGCAGTACCTATTATTTGGGCCAGCAATAAGACGGGGCTTGAATGCGGCTCACCATACTTGGTTTTGTGGAGGGCATATCTTTCGGCCAAGAGCCTGGGCATGAAATACTACGATCTGGGTGGAATAGACAAAGAAGGCAATCCTAATGGGTATTTGTTCAAAAAGAGAATGGGAGGAGCAGAGCAGTTCCATATAGGGACTTTTGAAGCGTACAAAAGCTCTGCTGCGAGAAACATATTGGCGATGGCCGAAAAGGTCTACAAGAAATTTAAGAAGTAGCCTGTCTTAAAAATTTGAGAATCATTTATGTCATCTTGAGGTATTTGTTTCAATATGCCCGGCTCTGTGGTTCGAATACCAATGGTAGTACATAAGAATACAGAACGAGAGTGATTGGAAATACTGCTTAAATTGTAAGTGAGGATGGCCTTTAGTTGAATTGTACATTAGCAAAATTGTTCTTAAAGTTCAGCAATATGCTGTGGGAATACAGACTCGGTATTAATAGCCGGGGAATTGTATATGGCGCAACAGAATCGGATTTTCACCACTACTCAACAGTTTCATATCGCTCAACTATGGCGATTCTCCGGAGTTTGTCTTTAAAACCCTCAGATGTTTTTGTTGATATTGGCTGCGGAAAAGGACGAGTCTTATGTTGTGCTTCACGATGCAGAATCCAGGAAGTGATTGGGATCGAGGTAGATAAGACTCTCTGTGATATTGCCAAGTGCAATGCAAAAAAAGTGCACGGCAGGAAGAGTAGCATTAACGTAATTAATGTTTCTGCAGAGGAGTACGATTATCGAATAGGGACGGTATATTATCTTTTTAATCCGTTCGGCGCTTCCACACTAAATGCCGTGCTTGCAAAAATGGAACAAGCCGTGCAACTTAAACCCCGAAAACTTAAGATTGTTTACGTGAATTCGGTGCACGATATTGTGTTGAATAGATGTGATTGGTTGGAAATGTACGATAGATGGGAGGCAGGAGAACAATTCGGATTAATGCATGACGTGTCTTTCTGGCGTACGAAAGATTTAAAGAACGTCACATGAGTTTAGTTGTTGAATAGAACCGGTTGTCTCCTGCCGAGATATCTAAATGGTTGAATGTCTCGTAAGGATCTTTTCTGATAGTTTTGACTGTCGTAAGTGACATGTCGCAGGTAGTCATGGCAAACGTGAATTTTAAAAAATAGTATCTTATTATCACTGAGAAACAAGTGAGGATCTTTAGGGATATCTTTGAACTTTTGGGGATTGAATCAAGGTACAAAGCTTTTGGATCAGAAATGTTGAGTCTTCAATATGTGGATGTATATTAATCCCAAATTTATAAAAACTTTGAGTGTTTTCGAACTCTGAGGTGTTTTAGTATGAAGATACTTTCGGTAAGTAAGTTACAAATTGAAGCTGTGAAAGTAATCAGGTATGCCCGCTTTTGTGACCATCGAGGGTATTTCTCAGAACATTTCAGGAAAAGTGATTTCACTAATCATCCGGAGATGGGCTTCATGAAGGGCATTGAGTTTGTACAAGCCAACATGAGTTTTTCAAAAAAGGGCACAGTTCGGGGTCTGCATTTTCAGTGGAATCCTTATATGGGCAAATTAGTCCGCACCTTACAGGGCAGGATGATTGATATGGTTTTGGATATAAGAAAAGGCTCTCCAACCTTTGGCAAAATCGTTTTCTATGATATGCCCGCCGACTGTAAAAAAGAGTATAGTGAGTGGATTTGGGTCCCTCCGGGTTTTGCGCATGGCAACTTTTTTCCCATAGAAACGATGATCGAATACTTTTGCTCCGGCGAATATAGTCCCGGTTGTGAGGCGGGTATCTCACCTTTGGCCGAGGACATTGACTGGACGTTGTGTGATGCGGACTTGAAAAAGCTCTTTGACAGTATCGCGCCTTCTACAAGCCTGATTACCGACAAAGACATGAATGGTTTTACAGTAGCGGCATGGCTGGAAAATGAGAACTCGGAAAATTTTATTTATGGAGATTTATAAGTAGAGGTATGAACGGCAAAAAAATCATCTTTACCGGTGGTAATGGTCTGTTAGGCTCCGAATTCAAAAAGATAAGGCCCGATATCAACTATACCGATTACGAAGACTTCAACGTCTTGAATTACGGCCAGATGAAGGCCTTCGTAGAGGGAAAAGGCTACGAGTTGATTCTCCACGCGGCGGCTTTTACATCGCCGCCCCGGATCGATAAGAACCCGCTTGAGGCGCTGGGGGTTAATATTGTAGGGACGGCTAATGTCGTAAAGCTGTGTATCGAGTTTGACATGCGCCTGATTTACATTTCAACGGATTATGTCTTCAGGGGGGATGTGGGCAATTACAGGGAAACGGACGCTGTCTATCCGGTCAATAAATATGCCTGGTCAAAGTTGGGTGGGGAATGTGCCGTGAGGATGTATGATAAATCTTTGATTGTCAGGACAACATTTGGACCGAATGTCTTTCCTTATGAAAAGGCCTTCGTTGACCAGTGGACGAGCAGGGAAAGTGTTTCAGTTATTGCTAAGATGATTAATAAACTTATCGATAAAGACATTACCGGAATTATCCACGTAGGTGGCAAAAGAAAGACCGTATTTGAATACGCGAAAGGCCTGGACGAAACGAAAGATATAGGACAGCTTTCTATAAAAGACGTTTCTTTCAAAGTTCCGGTGGATACTTCCCTTAATTGTGACAAGTACAATGAATCAATTCATGGGTAATCTTTTAAATAAGGTTTTAAGATGATGAGACTTTTAGTTACAGGCGGTGCAGGTTATATCGGTTCACAATTGATACCGGTTTTACTCGAACACGGATACGATACGGATGTTGTTGATTTGCTGTGGTTTGGCAATCATTTGCCCGAAAATGTAAACGTTGTGCAAAAAGACCTTTTCAAGTGCCAGAAGGAAGATTTGGAACAGTATGACCAGGTTATCTTTTTGGCCGGGCTTTCAAACGACCCGATGGCCGAATTTGACCCGTCTATGAACTTTATCTTTAACGGGGCCTTGCCCTCATACCTGGCCTTTCTTGCGAAAAAAGCTAAAGTCAAGCGTTTTATTTATGCTTCATCCTGTTCCGTCTATGGATACACGGTCAATGAGCTCTATGACGAGGAAAGCCCCGTAACGTGCGGTTACCCCTACGGGATTTCAAAATTACAGGGTGAGAGGGGAGTGCTCCAGCTTCAGGATGAAAATTTTTCAGTGATAGCATTAAGACAGGGCACCGTCTGCGGGTATAGTCCGCGAATGAGATTGGATTTGATTGTAAATACAATGTTCAAATTTGCCATGACCGACAAAAAAATTACGGTGAATAATCCTTCTATCTGGCGGCCCATTTTAGACATAAGGGATGCTGCGACTGCCTATCTAAGGGCTATCCAGGCCGATTTCTCCCTGAGCGGTGTTTATAATGTTGCTTCCGGAAATTACACGGTCGGCCAGGTCGGGGACATGGTGAAATGTGAAATGGAAAAGCTGTTAGGAAGCAAGATTGATATATCACTTAAAAATATTGCTGATTTTCGAAATTATAAAGTCACTATAGACAAAGCAAGAACATACCTGGGTTTTGAGCCGCAATATAAAATTAAGGATATAGTTGAAGATTTGTATAAACACAGGGCCCTCTTCGAAGATTTCGACAACGAACGGTTTTACAACATTAAGGTCTTCGAGAAACTGAATCATAATAGTTACCTGTGAAAAGAAATATTTGCTCCGGTAATTTAATGATAGACGCTTTTGAAGAACAAAAGTCAGGAGAGGATGACTTATGAATATTTTGGGTATCTCGGCATTTTACCATGACAGTGCTGCTTGTCTGGTTCAAGATGGTAAGATAATCTCTGCTGCTCAAGAAGAACGCTTTACTCGTAAGAAGCACGATTTTTCTTTTCCAGGGAATGCCATAAATTACTGTTTACAGAATAGCGGATTAAAGGGAGAGGATTTGAGTTTTGTCGCTTTCTACGACAAACCCTTTATGAAATTTGAACGTATATTGGAGACCTATTTAGACTATGCACCTGTTGGAATTCGGTCGTTTATTAAAGCTATACCATTATGGATAAAGCAGAAAATCTGGATAAAAGACGTCATCAGGAAGGAACTTGGTTTTGATGGGAAGATTGTTTTTCCTGAACATCATGAGTCTCACGCGGCTTCAGCCTTCTTCCCGTCACCTTTTCAGGAAGCTGCTTTCCTTACCATAGATGGCGTTGGCGAATGGGCAACAGCGAGCTATGGCACAGGACAAGATAATAAGATACACATCCTGGCCGAGATTGATTTTCCTCATTCCTTAGGGCTGCTTTATTCCGCATTTACCTACTATACAGGGTTCAAAGTGAATTCGGGTGAGTACAAATTGATGGGATTAGCACCTTATGGCGAACCCAGGTACAGAGATTTGATTCTCTCGGAGTTGATGGATTTGAAAGAAGACGGTTCTTTCAGAATGAATATGAAGTATTTCAATTACTGTGCCGGCTTAACGATGACCAATAGGAGATTCGAGAAGTTATTTGGCGGTCCCCCTCGAAAACCGGAATCTCGTTTGACCCAGCGTGATATGGATTTAGCCCGTTCTGTTCAGGAAGTCACCGAAGAAGTGATGCTGCGTATGGCTCGGCATGTTTATGAAGAGACCGAACACAAAAATCTCTGCCTGGCTGGTGGTGTGGCCCTGAATTGTGTCAGCAACGGAAGGATTTTGCGGGAAGGTCCTTTTGAAAATATTTGGATACAACCCGCTGCCGGTGATGCCGGAGGAGCATTAGGAGCAGCTCTTTTTGTCTGGTATCAGTATTTAGAGAACAGCAGAATTACTGATGGTAACAAGGATTTTCAACAGGGGTCTTATCTGGGACCGAAATTTCAAAATAGCTATATTTCCGAATATCTCGAAAAGAACAGTATTCCTTACACCGAATTGAATGACGAAGAAATTCCTGAAAGGATTGCCGAGTTGATTGCCGGCCAAAAGGTGATTGGCTGGTTTCAGGGACGAATGGAATTTGGTCCCCGAGCGTTGGGAAATCGCTCGATTCTCGGAGACGCTCGATCTCCCAAGATGCAGGAAACTATAAATCTGAAGATAAAATTCCGGGAGAGCTTTCGGCCGTTTGCACCGTCGGTAATCAACGAACGTGCTGCGGATTACTTTGGCATTGACCGGGATAGTCCGTATATGCTTTTGGTGGCGCCGGTGAAAGAGGAGGTCCGGCGAAAAATAACAGATGAAGAGGAAAAACTTTTTGGCGTTAGAAAATTACAGGTTGTCCGTTCCAGTATTCCGGCGGTAACTCACGTTGACTACTCAGCCAGACTTCAGACTGTGGATAAGAACGATAACCCCTTATATTATAGAATGTTAGAAAAGTTTGATGAGAAATATGGCTGTCCCGTGATCATCAATACTTCCTTCAATGTTCGGGGCGAACCTATTGTTTGTACCCCGGAAGATGCATATCTGTGCTTTATGAGGACCAATATGGACTATCTGATTATGGGCAACTTTCTCGTAGAAAAGGAACAGCAGAAACCGTTGGACAAAGATATTGATTGGCTTAAAGAATTTGAGTTGGATTAGAGAAAAACTATGATTATTGAGGAAATTAAAAATATCAAGAGCGGGAAAAGCGAACTGCGAAAATTTGGGATAACGGTCGGTACCGTTCTGGGCCTATTGGGAGGAGTATTTTTCTGGCGTGGGAAAGAATACTACTTTTACTTTCTCATCTTTTCCGCAGCGTTTCTATTCCTCGGCACTTTTTTGCCCATTTTACTGAGGCCTATCCACAAAGTATGGATGATTTTGGCCGTACTTTTAGGCTGGGTGATGACGAGGGTCATTTTGAGTATTTTGTTCTATCTGGTGGTTACACCAATCGGGCTTTTGGCAAGACTCTTAGGTAAGGGCCGTCTGAATTTGGTATTTGATAAAAGTGCAGAAAGTTATTGGCGTCCTAAAGACAACACAAGACAGGAAATGAGCGATTATGAGAAACAGTTCTAAAAATAACAAGACCGTTGTTGTCATCGGGTCGTTATTTATCGCAATTGGTATTATATGTAATAAATGGACACTTGCTTTCTTATTTAGTCCTGACGGTATGATAGGTTCCCCTGTCCACAGAATCATTATTTGGAGTTTTAATATAGTATGTATATTATCGGGTTTACTACTTATAATTTTCAAGACTAAACTTTTCTCAACAAACCTTTTATTGACCTTTTCATCCATAATAATTTGCCTTGTAATCTCAGAAATATTTCTACGTTGTTTTACCGCCCCCCTGCGCTATATAAAGCCGGGCTTTTTTCATTATACCTATGATCCGAATGTAGGAATATGGATGGATGATCCTCACAATTCAAGACCATACATTAACTCATTCGGCATGTATGACAGAGATCGACAGCTTCAAAAGCGGCCGGGTCAGCTTAGAATAGCTGTGCTTGGTGATTCCTTTGTGAACGGGGCTCACGTCGGATTGGGCTATAGAATGTCCGATCTAATCGATGAATGTCTGGGAGACAAAGCCGAAAGCCGAGGTTCTTAATTTTGGTATTTTTTCAGTAGGTACGGTTCAAGAGTTGTTTATTTACAAGAGTAAAGTTAAACAATTTAAGCCGGATATGGTAATCCTTGGTTTTCTCCCCTGTAATGATATCAACAATAATCATATGAAAATTCAACTTTCAAGCGAGTATGCTTTTTTAAGGTATGCCCCCTATGGTGTAAAAACAGACAATGGAGATTTTTTATATTGCATGCCGGAGGAAAAATTCCCCGCACAGACAAAGGAATTTTTCCTTCCGAGTCCGGTTCTTCTGCAAAGGTTTATCAAATTAGTAGACCAAATATCTCTGGTAGCCCAGGAGAATAAAAGCCCTTTGTGGGGAAGACCCTGGCCTGCTGAGTATGTCAGCTTCGGCGTTTATGGACCTCCGGTTCATGAAGAGTGGAAAAAGGCGTGGGATATTACAGAACACACCTTGTTAGTTTTGAAAGATGAAGTAGAGAAGGACGGCGCTGAATTTTTGCTGGTAATTCTCACCAATAAAGTTCAAATAGTGCCGAACCCAAAAGAGCATATCTTAAAACTGACTGGAATTGTTCCTCCTGAAGATTTTGATGTAGATTATCCCACAGACAGGTTGGTAGAATTTGCCGCTTCTCACGATATTAAATGTATTAATCTGTTGCCGGTGTTTCGAAATTTCGCAAAAGAGCACAATCTCCAAGAGCCATACTTTTCATTCAAAAATGATGGGCATTGGAGCAGATTAGGGCATTCAGTTGCTGCTGAGGCCGTCTCTAAATATTTGATTGAGATGATAAATCATTAGAATTCATAGTTTGTGGAGTGCGATTCATGAGTAAACTTTCGATAGTAGGGGAATTCTGGGGCTATCTAAAAGTCCGCAAAAAGTGGTGGTTAGTGCCAATAATCATCTTTCTAATCCTATTAGGTGCATTGATTGTCCTTACAGAAGGTTCCGCGTTAGCTCCCTTCATCTATACTTTGTTTTAAATAAAGATCTCCCAAAACAGTGCTTATATATGTAGTTAGTCGGTGAAATACCGTACAGGTTGAGCATTGTTTAAGGCCCACCCAGGCGGATTAATCTCCATGTGGAGGTTATAACATTTCACTCAGGAACTATACGGTCGGGCAGGTTGGCAATGTGGTAAAAAACGAAGTAGAAAAGTTGATAGGGGAAGGAATAGATGTAGTAACTGAAAATATGAAGGACCTCCCAAATTACAAAGTCACAATAGACAAAGCACAAACATAGTTAGGTTTCCAGCCATACGATGCAATAAGAAATATAACAGGAGCTTGGTATGAACATAGGATCCGTTTTGAAGATTATGATAACGACCAACTTTATAATATTCAAGTTTTCAAGACGCTAAGCACACAGTAAGTATTAAATGGGAACACTCTTCCGTCTTGACCTTTTGTAAACATGTTTGAAAGACTCGAGAAACTGCCGGACCATAAGAGTGATATCCTGTAAACCTCCGCATCTCAAGATAGTCGGGTACAGGCTACCGGAAAACCGAATAATCCAAATTAGAAACAAGGTTGAAGTATAGTGGATGTATCAATAATTATCGTCGCGTGGAATGTCAAGGAACTTTTGCGTAACTGCCTGAAATCAGTCTACGAAGAAACTAAAGGCGTCGAATTTGAGGTTATTTATGTTGATAATGCTTCAGAGGATGGCAGTGTGGAAATGGTTGCCGGGGAATTTGGCAAAACTAAGATAATAAGAAATACGGAAAACAAAGGATTTATAATCGCAAACAACCAGGGGATTGCCATAGCTAAAGGTCGCTACGTCTTGCTCCTGAACTCGGATACGATTGTGCTGGATAATGCTATTGCAAAAATTGTTGATTTTGCAGATGAGCTCCCTGAAGTCGGAGTGGTCGGAGGGAAGGTCCTTAATCCTGATGGAACCCTGCAAAGGAGTTGCTTCATGTATCCGTCCATCTTAAATACATTTCTGTCTTCAACATATCTGTCCAGAATGTTTCCACGGAGTGTTTTTTTTGGCCGAGAGTACTATACCTGGTGGGATTATGATGATGTGCGCGAAGTGGAGACCATAGGTGGCTGTTTTTCCTTGGTTCGAAAAGCGGCCATAGAACAAGTAGGTCTTATGGACGCCTCCTATTTCGTCTATGGCGATGATCCTGATTGGTGTTTTCGGTTTAAGAAAAAGGGGTGGAAGATAATGTTTACTCCTTATCCTAAGATAATTCACTATGGAGGACAAACTACAAATCGAATGGCGGACAAATTCCTGCTTCAGTTGTTCGGTAGCAAGTTGATATTTATGAAAAAGCACGGAAGAAGGCTGGCATTTCCATTGGCATGCTTGGTAACAGCGATGTTTTTCTTTTTGAGAGTTCCGTACTGGTTGATGATGGGGATACTTTGCCAAGAGAAAAAGGTAAAGTCCCTGCGGACAGCAAAAACTTATTTGACAGGTGGTTTCTATTGTTTAGTGGGCTGGCGAAATTTGCTAATGAATAAGGAAGGCTGTTAAGGTTTTTTTTCAAAATGATGCTTATATTCCAATGATGGTGGACATTCATAGGATTCTGGGAATGAAAAATGTAGACATCATCTGTTTTGGAGGAGAGGATTGGTGGTATCATAACCGTGGACATATTGATATGCAGTTGATGCGGCGTTTTGCTAAGACAGGGATTACTCTTTATGTTAACTCCATTGTGATGCGAAAACCGAAACTGACTGAGGGCAGAGTATTCCTTAAAAGACTTATACGCAAAGCTAAGAGTATTTTTACCGGCTTGAAAAAGACCGACGCGGGATTCTGGGTATACAGCCCGTTTACATTACCTGTACATCATCTTGCTTGGGCTAGGCCGTTAAACGAAATAATCTTGAGATACCAGATTCGTCATGTTGTTCACAAGCTTCACTTGAGAAACCCAATAATATGGGTTGCATGTCCGGCAGTATGTGATACTGCTATTAAGATGAAAAAGGCCTTGCTCGTATACCAGAGAACCGACCGCTATGAAGAGTACCCAAATGTGGATTCTGATATTGTAGCAAAATACGACCAAAAATTGAAAGCCTGTGCGGATTTGACATTGTTTGTTAACAGCTCACTCTATGAAAACGAGCGTTCTCAATGCAAAAACGCTTTCTTTTTGGATCATGGGGTTGATTATGACGCGTTTGCAATAGCGGACCGAAATCCGTGTAAACCTAAAGATATAGCATGTATAAGAAAACCTATTGTTGGCTTTTTTGGCGGGATTGATGATCACACTTCTGATATACCCTTTGTGGAAAAGGTCGTCGATTTGCTGCCTCAGATGTCATTTGTATTTGTAGGAAGCGCGTTATCCGACATAACCTCTCTGCAGAAGAGAAAGAATGTTTGGATGCTGGGCCAGAAACCCTATGAGCAGATACCGCATTATGGCAAATGTTTTGATGTGGCTATTATGCCTTGGAAGCAGAATCGCTGGATCGATGGATGTAATCCAATAAAGCTCAAAGAATATCTGGCGCTGGGCAAACCCATAGTTAGTACGCCGTTTTCCGAATTGCAAAAGTACCGGGACGTGGTGTATGAGGCTAAGACGCATACAGAATTTGCTGAAAACATTAAGGAGGCTTTGGCAAAGGATAATGATGAGTTTATTGCTGCCAGAAGGAAAAAGGTCGAAAAGGCTTCGTGGGATGGGAAGGCGCGCTTGCTTATGGACGAGTTGTTGAGAAAGGCCGAAAACGCTCGGGAGGTCAAAGGCGGGTGAGTAATAGTAAAGCATTGTGCGTTTATGCAGCGGCGTCGGCGGGGGGGCATTTGAGCCAGTTGTTGAAGCTCGCAGATAGTTGGGCGAGATATGACATAGTTTATGTCACCACCACGGAAGTAGTGCAGGATAAGCTTAGCAGGTTCGGCAGGATTTATGTGGTAGGCGAGTGCAATCGTCAACATCCTTTTCGGTTTATTCGGGTATTCTGCCGATGCGTAAAAGTCATTGCCCGAAAACATCCCGATGTTGTCATAAGCACAGGAGCAGCAGTTGGGTGCATAATGTGTTGTCTCGGAAAGATAGTCGGTGCAAAGGTAGTGTGGATTGATAGTATTACAAATGTTGATAAACTGTCGCTTTCAGGTCGAATAGTCAGATACATAGCGGATCTTTTTATTGTTCAGTGGCCTGAACTGGCGGAAAGATACAAAAATGTGGAATTTGTAGGTGAGATCATATGATTTTTTTGACTGTGGGTACACAATTCCCATTTGACAGGCTCGTTAGGGCGATTGACAAAGCTGTTGTTCGTTGCCTGATTAATGAGAAGATGTTCGCACAGATAGGTAAAAGTTCCTACAAGCCGCGTAATTTCGAGTATGTGGAATTTCTGGATAAAGACTTGTTTGACGATTGTATAAGACAGGCATCATGCATTATCAGTCATGCAGGCATGGGTACTATTACAATGGCGCTGGACAACAGCAAACCGTTGCTTGTGATGCCAAGGCTTAGACGACATGGCGAAGTAGTCAACGATCATCAACTGGCGATAGCAAAAAAGTTTGAACAACTTGGCCTTATTTTGACGGCATACGAGGTGGAAGAATTACCGGAAAGGATAGAGTGGCTGAGAACCTTTGTGCCGAGCAAACGTGAACCGCAGACCCGAGCGGTAGCAGAGCGGATTATGCGGTTTCTAAGAGAATTGAGTTGAGTGGATCATGTAAAAAATGCTGATAGCCAAATTATTATATAAGCTCTATGGAATAAGACGTCGCCGAATCAGACTTTTCATCATTTCAACCATTTGCAAGATGGAAGGTGGTGCGATCTACTCGACCACGCTTCGTAAAATATTCAAAGATTACCATGCCGTCGAAGTAGGAATGTATACTCATGGAGGGTGCTTTGCGCCCAACAACTTCGGCCGCTTTACTAACATTGGCAGATATACGTCAGTGGCTATGAGCGCTAAAGCATTTAATCGGAACCATCCTATGGATTGGAAGTCCACCCATGCCCTCTTTTTTAATCCGGAGTTAAACTACTGTGATAAAGAATTTATTGATTATGTCCCCCTAAAAATCGGCAATGATGTATGGATAGGTGAGTATGCCTTGATTCTGCCGAATGTGACTGAGGTCGCCGATGGAGCGGTCATTGCCGCCGGAGCGGTGGTTAATAAAAACGTTCCTCCCTATGCCGTTGTCGTTGGAAATCCTGCACGCATAGTTCGATATCGTTTTCCGAAGGAGATTATCGAAGCCCTGATTGCCTCGAAATGGTGGGAACAGGATATAAAGCAAATTAAGCCGTTTATTGAGGAATTTCAGCAGCCTTATGAGAAGTTGTATTTCTCAAAAGGGAGAAAAAAAGAAGAAAAATAGCAAGTCGAAAGGAAAATTCTGCTTGACAAAAGGGCACGAAAAAACTAACATTCTATAAAGTGCTCTGGTTCATTGAAGCTTTTTGGAGGACGGTCATTTGACATGATCCAGGGGAAAAATCGGGATGATTGCTGATGTTTTTTAAGCTGGTTCCGGTACCGTTCTTTCTATAATATGTATAGTTTTATTATAAAGAATAAATTTAAGATCGTGCCCTATAAGGATTATTGTGAGGTAACTGCAAGGGATCTGGTTTTCAGAATTTTTCGTGATGAAGGTATTGCCGGTTTGGGGCATGGAGGAGGAGTGTTCGAGTAATGACATATGAATTCTATCCACCGAGGGAGAGAATCAGACATCTACTTTTATTTATTTTTTTGGCATTCGTTGTTTTGAGTATGCCTGTTACCGGGGCTCACATTATTGTTGATCACAATTCTGTTGCGGAATATGATCAGATTCCACAAAGTTTTGTCGATGAAGTCAAAAACATGCTACTGAACTATCCGGGCGAATCTCACGGAAGGGCCCTATTTTACGGATTAGAACTTCTTGAACAGCAGGACAGTAGGTTTGCTGTTAGTTCTACAATGTTTGGGGCGCCTGAGGAGGCCTCAGCTGACAAGCACTTGAGGGTATTCAGGGCACATTGGACCGGCTCAAGGTGGGATGATTATGGCGGTGAAGAAGATATGTATACGAGTCAGCCTGCAATTGATACAATGAATGCTCATCTTGGCTATTGCAAAAACACACTCAATAATAATATCGCTGCATTTGCTTTCGGCTGGTGCTGGGACATGACATGGCATAACGATGCAGGTGGAGGCGTTGATCCCGTATATAATGTTAGATGGGCTGGATCATCTGTAGGAGGGCCCGAGGGAGATTTACGCTGGGGACTTGATGACGGGGACACAGCGCTTACCGGAAATTCGGTGAATATGCAGACGTATCTTGATGCCTTGAATTATTATGCACAGAACAATCCTAATACCACTGTAATTTATTCTACCGGGCCGGTGGATGGAGGTGGAAATACGGAAGAAAGAGGTTATCAGAGATACTTAAAACACGAGTTTATTAGGGATTGGGTTAAAAGTAGTGGAAATAGATACCTATTTGATTATGCTGATATACTTACCCACAATAATGCGGGAGAACAGAATACAACCACATGGGATGGCCATACATTTCCATATATTCATCCGGATAACGATGCAGAATATGATGGCACCGGCACTTCAATTGCGGAGGGTAGCTGTCATATAAGCCAAGAGGGATGTATAAGACTGGCAAAGGCTATGTGGGTTCTCCTGGCAAAAAAAGCGGGATGGGGTCGTGTCTTTGCGTTGAGTATTATTACACAAGGAAATGGAACTGTAATAAAAAGCCCCGATAAGGTGAATTATGAACTCGGTGAGATTGTGACGTTACAGGCGAATCCTGGTCCGGGATACGTGTTCGACCATTGGGGCGGCGATTTGGCTGGTGTTGTAAATCCAATAACAATTACCATGGACTCAGATAAATACGTAACCGCCTACTTTAGGGCAATTGATACCCAACCTCCGTCTATTATGTCCGTAAGGTGTTACAGTAACAGTCTCGAGATTATCTTCGATGAAATCTTGAATCAACAATCGGCTGAGAAAATCAGCAATTACTCCATAAGCCATGATGTTTCGATAACTTCAGCAACTCTCAATCAAGATTCTTACGTAGTTACCTTAGCTACATCTACGCACAACGAAGGCATTATATATACTCTGACAGTCACCAATGTTGAGGATGTTGTCGGAAATCCTATGCAGGAAAAAACAATTGACTACGAGTATGATGATGGCTTGGTCGGCTGCTGGAGTTTTTATGAGGGGATAGGATTGAAGACCATGGATCTCTCCGGCAACGGTAATGATGGGATTATCTCAGGTGCTGTTTGGTTTGAAGGACGGTGTGGAAAGGGGTTGCAGTTTGATGGAATAGACGATTATGTCAATTGCGGAAATGGGGCTGCTCTGGATATTTCGGGGGAAGGTGCATTTGCTGCCTGGATTAAAATAGATAATCCGGAACAGAGTGGTTCTATGAAAATAATATCCAGCAAGAACGCCTCGGATGCGACTGTAGGTTATGAGTTGGAGTACAATCCCAGCCTTAATTATTTAAGCATTTCGGGAGGTGGAAGTAAAGAAGGAAGTGCGCAAAATGTGGATTTGGATACATCCTGGCATCACGTTGTGGCTGTAATTAAAGGGACAACAGCCCAACTATATCTTGACAGTTACAATAGGACAACGGATACGACAGTGGGGCCTTTGGTAAGTAGTGGGTACCCTCTGCAAATAGGAAGGCAAAGTATGGGAGGGGATTATTTTAAGGGCTTGATAGATGAGGTCCGTGTCTACAATAGGGCTTTGAGTGAGGATGAAGTTTCCAGTATTTTCTACGAAGTTGCTATCGACCTGAATGGCGATTATAAGGTTAATAAATTTGACTGGGCAATTTTTGCCGATTCCTGGTCCGCCAAATCAGACTCACAGGTTTGGAACCATCTTTGTGATTTTGCACCGAATGGAGGTGATGGTGTCGTTGACTACAGAGACTTGGCTGTGTTGTGCAATGGATGGCTGAAGGTGAATGTCGCTGCAGGCAATGAAGGGATTATTCCTGTGCCGGCACCGTGGATTAGTGCCGATATCGGAAATCCGAATCCCGGTAAATCATATTATGTTCCGGCGACGCAGACGCTTTCCGTTACTGCCAATGGTAACGACATCTGGAACCAATCCGACAATTTCCACTTCGTTTATCAGCAGCACTCGGGTGACTGCGAGATAATCGTGCGCCTTGAAAGCTTCCCTTTGAGTGTGGACACTTGGCAGAAGGCCGGTGTGATGATTCGCGATACGGTCGCTCCTGGCTCTCCATTTGTGGACATGGTAATAACAGGTGGCGCTGGTAACTATGGATCATTCCAGTGGCGCGATTTGCTTAATGGTGCTTGTGGTCGCACAGATGCGCCGGGCAATATAGGCCCCACCCCTAAGTGGGTTAGGTTAGTCCGAAGCGGCAGCTCGTTTTCCGGCTATTGGTCAAACGACGGGGCTGCGTGGACGCAGATCGGTACTGCTCATAATACGGTTATGACTGACCCCGTTTTAGTCGGCATGTGTGTTACCTCACGCAACGGCGATAACGGCACGAAGATGGTAATTGCCAAATTCGACAACCTTTGCGGGGATTTCTCATTTAGTATGTCTATGGCTTCCTGTCCGGATCCCGTTAATGGAGCGACAGATGTACCCGTAGGTATGGATCTTGCTTGGGTACGCGGAGACAGTGCGATTCAGGACGAGGTGTACTTAGGCACTGACCCTGCCGCTCTGTCTAAAGTTGCCACAATATCGGCGGAAGTATTGCCTCCGTTGTATAATCCTGCGGAGGACTTGATTGCCGGTAGCACTTACTACTGGCAGATCGTCGAGACGGATGCAGCTTTGTTCGTACACCATGGTCCGATATGGAACTTTACTACTATACCCGGACAGGCCCGGGTTTACTACCCGCTTGATGGTGCTGTGATTAAGGGCGACAAATATCCTCCAACTGGAAAACCTACGCATATTTATACAATTCTTGATTTCATCCCGGGACCGACTGCCGTCATCCACACAGGGTACTTCAGCGATGATTACGACAAGGTTTACAACCGCGCTCAGGAAGCGAGCCTTGGTCCACCGCCGATCCCATCGATGCCCAACCGGTATTATGTTGGTTTGCCGATTATCCCTCCGGCTACAGACAGTCTTGTTAAAGGCACAACGTATTACTGGACTGTCGATGCGGTCGATGCCCACGGTAACACGTTCCCGGCTGATGTCTGGGAGTTTACTATTCAGAATTGATGCCTTTTCATACAGATTGTCTGATGAGGCCGTATTTGTAACCACGGATGTTCTCCTTAGCTTGTTGCGGGATTTCGATATCCCTTTGTAAAAAGACCTGGCTGTGTCATGCGATGGTTGACTGAACGTGCTGAAATCTTGGAGGATGTGCAATAATCAACTGGATTTACCTTACTACAATGGCCGGGATTATTAAACTTGTCCTATTAACGGCGATATGATTGGAATCTGGTCGGCTAATAATGGTCATTTATAGGGTGATTTATTATATGAATTTACACGGTAGTACTTATATGTTTATTCAGAAAGGGTATGTTGCTTGTTTGAAGTGTAGTAAAGGAGGCTGAGAAAAATGGTGAGCAGTTTCTATCCTCGATGGGGGGGTAGACATCTGCGACTTATGTTGATTGTCGTTATGATGAATCTAAGTGTTAACTTGTCCGGCGTCCGGGCTCAAATTATTATCGATCACAACTGTACAGATATAAGCAAAATACCTGATTATTGGATCGAGCAGGTTAAAAAAATGACAGTTATCCATACTGGTGAAAGTCACGGCAGGCAGGTTCCTTACGGATTAATGGATATAGAAACAGATATAAGTGGTAAGTATGATGTTGAGATGAGTAACGAGGGAATCCCTCCGGATATGGGTGCATTAAGGATTTCGCGGGCATTAAGAACTGCGTACAATCTTTGGATGTTGTATCCTGATACTGTTCACTTTTGGGATGGCGAAGCCGCGCTGAACAATGTGCGCAGGACGTTAGATTATCATATTGCTAACGGTGATAATGTTGATGTTATATTACATACCTGGAGTTGGGATTTTCGCTTAGAAGTAGATTTTGATAAGGTTAATCGGTATTTTTTAGCTATGGAGACTCTGGAAGAGGAGTATCCTAATGTGACTTTCGTTTATATGACTGATGCTACAAATGATGATGGAGATGCTGGGTATAATAGATGGCGTAATCATGAAGTAATAAGGCAGTATGCCATAGATAATAACAAAACACTTTTTGACTTCGGTGAACTGGAGACATGGTCGGCAGATGGAACTGTACAGAATACTTATTATCATAGTGGAAGCGGGGAAAACGTTCCTTATGCTCATAGTGTTTGGGAGGTAGGTGGGGGTGGTTATGAAGGTCCTACCGGTGAAGGGGGCTGCCATATAGGAAAGGCTGCCTGTACGATGAAAGCAAAGGCATTCTGGTGGTTAATGGCAAGACTAGCAGGCTGGGATGGGA
>SMTZ1_10006450_pt1 | contig 52275 bp, 41 predicted proteins | sample DeeMarSWOR136_30_FD_25667 | JGI IMG/M metagenome (IMG submission 25667) | reverse complement strand
CTTGAAAAGTCAACCATTTTAACTTGACTCTTAAACCCTGTTGGCCTTATCATGTTCCTGCTCGGGGGTGTCCCCTGAGAAAAGGGGACAGGTCCCCCTGAGAAAAGGGGACAGGTCCCCCTGAGAAAAGGGGACAGGTCCCCCTGAGAAAAGGGGACAGGTCCCCCTGAGAAAAGGGGACAGATTCCCCTGAGAATAGGGGGTGTAGCTCAGTTGGGAGAGCACTTGAATGGCATTCAAGGGGTCAGGGGTTCGAATCCCCTCACCTCCACATAATCTCCTTTTCAACTACATTTTTACAAACCACTCTGACCACAGCTATTGGGCTAGGCAGACCCAATCCCTCGGTGCTTTCACCACAGCTGTGAAGCGCATTCATACCTTTTCTGTGTATGCGCACTCAACCTTTTAAAACTCGACATTCGCCTTGTAATTTCTAACTATTGGTGTTACAATGATATCAGAAGATATACAACTCGGAGAACGAAGTGAGCGAGACTCAAAATAATCTGGACCCCGAAATAGCTGAGCTCCTGGGTATCCAGGAACAGGAGGAAGATGTCGCTCTGGAAGCATTCGAGGAGGGCGCAAGGCCTATAACAAAAACCGATTTCAGGCCAATCAATCTTCAGAGGGTTTTACATAACAAAAGCGCATATATGAACATCATCGGTAACGGCGGTGAGATGGGCCAGCGCCTCCACGACCTTATCACCAAATTTTCACGTGCAAAGGATAAGGATGAACGTTCCATGTACAGGGAGAAGCTAGCTCCTGCCCACTGGAATATGCTGATGTACCTGGTGAACAGTTTTTTCGATGACCTCTCCTCCGAGAAGCAGGCTCTGTACCGCTACGGACTGCTCAACAGCGCCTTCATCGATGATAATCAGAAGAAGATCCTGCTGCATATCAATCGGCCGGAGGATTCCCATGAGTGCATCTCATACGTGGATGAGTGGCTCTACAAGATTGGAAATGGAGAGATCAAGTCCTCGGCAGTTGACGAAACAAAGAAGATGAAGAAGAAGTCAACGACTGCGCTCAAGAGCAAGATGGAACGTAAATCCGGAGCCAGGGAAGCGGAGATAGCGAGTCTAAAACAAAAGATCGAACAACACCGTATGGTCGAACAGAGCCTGCAGAGCAGTGTTGCCCTTGTAATGCACCACGAAAAAATGCACCAGTTCGGTGGGCTCATGGCAACATACACCCAGGAGCAGAAGAAAGCTTTGGCACAAGTCCAGGATATCGCCAGGTCGCTCCTCAAGTCGGACAGAGACATCGAAACCGCCTATAGAACCCTCAAATCCCTTGAAGATGAGATTCACTCGCTCAAAGGTCGTGGCGATTCAGTTGAGGAAGAAGTCGACACCAAGACGGTGCAGGAGGAACTGACCACAATTCGCCAGATGCATAAAATGACCGTGGGCAGGCAGGGGAATCATTTCCCCTTCCTTCTCAGAACCTATATGCCGCACAGTGAGCTGGATGTATGCACCAAAAGCCGCCTGATCGATGTATTGCAGGAAATCGAAAAGATTGATCCAAACATCTTCATCAGAACCTATAAGGGAGAAGAGCATCGAATCATTCCCTATTTCATCATTATTCCCTCATACGGCGATTACGGGATATGCTGGGAGCCCTTTGATCGGATGAACAAGGCTACGAGCAAGGGTAGGATCGCAGTCCCCATGTTTCCCCGGGATCTCAAGACAGCCCTTCTCTATGCCCTTGGCGACCTACGATGGCAGATTGCGAAGGAGAAGGCTCTCCACTACTGGATGGAGGAGGGGCTGACAGGTTACTATTATCAGTACGCTCAGGATAACAAGCTGAAAGGTGACCTGAAGGACTTGTTCATACAGGATTATATTCTCTGGGTGAAGTTTGAAGCTCAGGGAATGCAGAAGCTCGAACGTGATGTGCGGGCGATATTCTGGCGGTACATACCCTTCCCGCAGTCAATCAAGGATCAGCTCAAGAACAGAGGATACTACTACGCGGAGCTGTACAAGCGGGATCAGAACCGCGCCATGTCGAGGGGTTACTGAGAATTCAGTTCTCAATCCCAGAGAAGTTCCTTAAGGTTGCTGAAATGTTCCCTTATTTTCTTCAGGGACTTCATCTCAACCTGCCGCACCGTTTCGGGTGATATCGAGAGTTTCTCCCCTATATCCTTGAGCGTATACTTCCTTCCGTTGATGAACGAGTACCGGTAGAGGAGAACCTGTCTCTCTTTCTCCGTCAAGATCTCCAGCATCTCTGCAGTCTTCTCCCTGAGATACTTGCGCATGACAATGTAGTCGGGATTGTACTTTGAGTCCTGGAGAACGTTCTTCAGGGAATAGCTTTCCCTGTCATCCGACGATTCGATCGAAAGGACCTTCTCCGGAAGGTTCATAATGTTCCTGATTTCCTGCTCATCAAGTTTCGTTTCTGATGAAAGCTCACAGGCATCTGGTGTCCGTCCGTTCAACTTGGAGAACCTCTGAGAAGCCTTTGTAATCTTCCGCAACTTCTCCTCCTTACGGTGCGGGAGACGGATCATTCTGCTCTTGTTGGAGAGAGCTCGGGCGATGCTCTGCTTGATCCAGAATGATGCGTAGGTGCTGAAACGGACATTCTTACGGAAATCAAACTTCTCCGCCGCCTTGATCAGTCCAAGATTACCCTCCTGTATCAGATCGAGAAGCTCCATTTCATGGGTGAGATAACCCCGGGCAATTTTTACGACCAACCTGAGATTGGAATTGATCAGACTTTCACGAGCCCTCTCGTCTCCCTGAAGGATTCTCTTTGATAATGCCTTCTCCTCCTCAGCTGTGAGAAGCCTGTCATTCCGTATCTGGCTGAGATAGGCATTCAAATTACTGGTATTTTCTTTGATTTCTGTTTGCACTGCCATTTTTTTACTCCCCTTACCCATATAAGCAAATCACATGCCAATGAGAAGCCTAATACAGGCAGTGCAATTAATGTAATATATAGATTTAGAGGCTCGCTATTTTTTGGTGGGTCGGCGCCGATGGTAAATGTATAAATTAATATACATTTATGAGTATTATTTACTATACATATTACATATTTGTGATTGTAAACACCGTTAAAATGCAGTTTTTCATGAGAGTAAAAGGTGTGGTATTGTAGAAGTTTAAATCAGACGGCTTGTGTTTTTTAATTAATTACTTTATAATGATTTATACATATTTGAGTTGTACCTGTGTCCTTCAATGAAGGCGTTGTATTTTACTGAATGGCTCAGGCAGGTTTTGAAGATATTCATCGCGATACCAGGGTAGGAACTGATTGATCAGGTAGTTACATTTAAGTAATATGGGATTAAAAAAGAGTATAAAAAAATATACATACCTTTATCGCTCATTTTTCCAATTCACAGACACACGATCATTCACGCTCACGTGTACTCTTAAAGTAACTATGTATGAAAAAACTTACCTTCTCGTAAAAATCCCTTTATGATGCTTTTCCGTACGTTACTGCTCGGTGTTCTTTATATTGTACTTCTTCCGAAATCGCTCGATTCTTCCAGCTGTATCCACAAGCTTCTGCTTACCTGAGAAAAAGGGATGGCAGGCTGAACAGATCTCAACGTGGGTAATGTCGACGGTGGATCTCGTCTCGATCTTGTTTCCACACGCGCAGGTAATAACCACAGGTTTATAATTCGGATGGATGTCCTTCTTCATCATTGAGCTCCATGGGTCACTTCACCCTCTAATTTCAGATTTAATATACCAAAAAAACTTTTGCGTACCAAGTATTATCATGTGAGGTGATGATATCTCAACCAGAGTTGTTCATACTCCTGAGAAAGGCCGCATTGTTCTTGGTTGCGCGCATCTTTTCGATAAGCAGATCCATGACTTCAATCTCATCCATGGGCTGCATCACCTTTCGCAGCACCCAGAGTTTCTGTAGTTCATCTTCGCTCAGGAGCAGCTCCTCCTTTCTCGTACCCGATTTCCATACATCAATAGCGGGAAACGTTCTCCGCTCAACCAGCCGCCGATCAAGGTGAATCTCCATGTTGCCCGTGCCTTTAAATTCTTCAAAAATGACCTCATCCATTCTGCTGCCCGTGTCAATGAGTGCGGTAGCCATAATAGTAAGGCTCCCCCCTTCCTCTATATTCCTGGCAGCACCGAAGAAGCGTTTAGGTTTGTGAAGGGCGTTAGAATCGACACCCCCCGAAAGTATCTTGCCCGAAGTTGGTACTACCTGGTTATAGGCGCGTGCGAGCCGAGTTATGCTGTCGAGCAGAATAACCACATCGCGCTTGTGCTCCACAAGTCGTTTAGCCTTTTCAATGACCATCTCGGCCACCTGCACATGCCTCGTGGCCGGTTCATCAAAGGTTGAGCTGATTACCTCACCGTTTACATTTCGCTGCATATCGGTGACCTCTTCCGGACGTTCATCTATGAGCAGCACGATGAGTACGACTTCTGGATGATTCGTGGTTATGGAATTGGCTATCTGCTGAATGAGAATAGTCTTGCCTGTCCTGGGAGGTGCAACGATGAGGCCACGCTGTCCCTTGCCGATCGGCGTGAAAAGATTGAAAATTCTCATGGAGATGTTGTCCGATGTGGTTTCGAGATTGATACGCTCATCGGGGTAAAGTGGGGTCAGGTTGTCGAACAGGATTCTTCGCTGTGCAACTTCCGGGTCTTCGAAGTTGACCGCTTCCACCCGTAAAAGCGCAAAGAAACGCTCGTTCTCCTTGGGAGGGCGAACCTGCCCCGATACCGTATCACCGGTTTTGAGGCCGAAGAGGCGTATCTGAGAAGGAGAGACGTATATATCATCGGGTCCAGGGAGATAGTTATAGCTTGGAGATCTCAGGAATCCATACCCATCCTGCAGTATTTCAAGTACGCCGGTAGCAAAGATGAGCCCGTGCTTTTCGGTCTGAGCCTGCAGTATGGTGAATATGAGGTCCTGCTTTTTCATCCGGCTCGTACCCTCGGTGTTGAACTCAAGAGCAAGAGAGGAAAGCTCTGAAATAGTCATATTGGTCAGTTCGTTGATATTGAGCTTGGCAAAATCGATCTTTCGTTTCCCCTCGGCTTTTTTCCTTGTTTTTCGTATAACGGCGACCTTACCGGTACCATTTGAGGCTTCCGGTTCAAGTTCCAGGTAGGATTCTTCAGGGGTATGCACCTCTCCGTTGTCCGAGTCAGCTATATGGTCTTCATCTGCTGAATCGAAAGCCTCTCCCCTCTCCCCAGTCTCGTCGACTTGCTCTTCATAATTCTCTTCATTTTCCATGATGATCTCTTTTCTCCTTCTCTGTTTCTCGTTTCTTAACAAAATCAATAAAGCTTATATAGAGGATTTAACACTACTCTTAATGGATTGTCAGAGAAATGGCACAGTGAACATGGGCATTAAAAACTAACTCAGCGCTGTGAAAATCCGCACCCTCTGAATACCCCCACTCCTGATTAAGTAATTTTACACTGATTACCAATGCGGCTTGTATGAGGTTTCTATCAGTAGATCGAAGGTATGGTCTTTATACCTTCAAGTTAAATCATATTATCTGGTGTGTCAATAGAAAAATATGAGGCTTACTGTATAAAAACCCCAATTCGGTGTAAAAGATCGATCATGGCTTCAAAGAGAGGTTTGATCTCGTATTCGAGTATGTCCCCAACCGTGATGAGGTCATCACTCTTAAAGGACTCTTCAACTTCCTTCAATGCGTCGGTCATTTTCCTGAATAGTTCCTCTATGCTGAAATCCGAACTGGAGAGAACACTGCTGTCCATACTGTAGGCTGTCAGAAAGAACTGCAGGACGTAGATAGTCTCATCCATGAGCTCGGTTACACGAAAAAGGTCGTTCAATGCTTCACCATCCCTCCCGACCTGCAGATTCTCACCTATTCTCTCAAAGCGATCAAGCATACGGGTGGAGATGTTCTCAAGATCAATCAGCACGGCTTTCAAGAAAAAAACCTCGAGGCCGCTTCCACCCCCCTCACCGAGACTGTTCTTGAGGACTGCCCAGTTCAACACCTTTGGTAAAAGGTGCTGCAGCTCGGTGAGAATCCCCCTCAGCTCACTTCGTTCTTCCCCGTCTATGTACTGCTTTTCATAAAGATCGATCATCCTGTTCAGGTCTGCAAGGATATCGCTCAGCGATCGTCCCTTCTCGTCAACGATAACCATCTCACGAAGGTGGAGAATACCCGCTGCCCGTTTCATGCCTTCGGCAATGAGATGTATACCCTCGATAATAAGTTCATAATCCTCAATGTTTCTGCTCTTCAGGTATTCGCCAATAACCTTGTCTATATAGCGACCTACTGTCTGTATAGTGGTAAAAGCATGGTCGAACCTGGACAAAGTCTGCAAGCTGAGCTTTTTTATAGAGGTTATACTCTGATGCAGTTCTTCCGACTGCCGATCAAGGTGTATGTCCTTCTCATCGACCAGTACACGATCGATGACCCCTCCGTTATCCATGATCCAGTTTTCCAGACTGTTCAGCACATCACCCAAGCTCTTCTCCTGCTCGATGGTATAGTCCAGCTTTTCGTCGTTGATGATGATTATCAAGTCTCTTCTGATTCTGTTCGAGCTCGTTGAGCGACTGCTGCATGATTGTGAAGTCCCTCTCGAGCTTTTTCCTGTAATCCTCTATGTGCTCGTTCCAGTCCTCGATATCCTTTTCCTGATCTTTGATCTTCGTATCGGTACTTTTTATGTGATAGGCAATGATTCCGCTCCGAGGATCGGAATATCCCTTCAGGGTAGTATCGAGCACATAGGCAACACCGTTATCGATGACCACGTCATTGTTACTATCGGAGCCAAAAAGCTGCTTTATCTCCTGGGGATACCGCCGGAAGGCCTCCACGAAGGTATCCTCGTCAATCTGAAGGTAACCGCCTCTGATATCGTTCCAGTTCGAATTTGCCGCTCCCATAGAAATACCGATCTGGGCAAGTAAATTGAGTTCCTTCCCTCTTACTGTGGGGTATGGATTCATCATAATGGTTTGAAGCTTGCTCTTTAAACCCATAACCGTAATGTCGCCCGACAGCACACCCACTTCGTTTTCCTCATCGAGCTCCCCGCTTGCAGTCACCCTGGTCTGATCGTTGATATACTTCAACAACTCGTTGTACTTACCGATCATTCCCACTATTTCACTGGTTATCTTCTCATAGTCACGATCAATGGTCAGCTGTATCGTCTCGGGGCTTGCCTTCTTCAACTCGAGGCCCACACCTCTGACCGCATCATCGATCTGATTGTTCTCCCGCTGAACTTTCACACCATCGATGTACACAATCGCATCCCTGCCCTCCTGAACCAGGTGTTTCGGCCGGGCACCCTCTCGCACGGCGGCATCCTCGATTGAGAGGTCACTGTATTCAATTCTCCGGTCAGTATTACGGTTTCTGAAGATGAGTCCGGCGACGATCTCCCCTTCCTTCATCACGTCGGTGAGCCTGAAACTGTATTCCCTGAAATCGGGTCCCAGACCCTCTGCATTGAAGAGACCGGTTTTCCCGTCGTCCCTTTTCAGACCCAGCACCATATTTTCCACCACTGGCTGACGCGGCTCGGGTGGTTTTTCCTCTTCCTCGACGGACGCAACAGGACCTCCACCCACGATTTCTATGTCTCGCACCGTCACAGTCCCGATCCCCCGCAGTTCCGGCCATGTGGGCGGGCGTTTCTCTAAAGCCTCTTCGGGAATATCAACGGCACGCATGCGGACCTTAACTACGATGCTGTCCTGTGCAGCTACGGGACCTATAGGGAGCTCTACGCTGTTTTCAGGATCAAGGGCAAGCACCTCCTCCTGCAGGGTGAATCGCATCCCCTCTTCAACAGGAGCGATACGCTCCGATGTGACCGACGCATCGATACGGGGTCCCGCCTCTCTTCCGAAGAGTCCGATATCCCTGAACAGCTCGAGGCTCTCCTCATCGGTAACGGTAATTCGGTTTTTGCTTCCAGTGTTCTTCGCCTCGAGGATGAGAACAGCCGTGCTCTCAGTGTCTCTGGTGAGCTTTGCCGTAACGTATTCCCCTGCTTGCTCGTTGATCGCCTTGACCAAGTCCTCAATCCTCCCACCCGGAAAGAACACTTCAACTTGATCGTCACCCACACGGAACCGCAGTGTTGCAGCGGCGAATACGCGAGCAGTATCAACTGGATCGGAGAGAAGGCGCTCATTCTGGGCAACCTGCTCGACTATCACTGTTGCGGTGAATGGTTCAGCGTTTCGGGTCGCCGTTGCCGTTAAATAATCTTCCCTGCTCGAATAGGCAATTTTGTCATCAAAGGGTGCCCGAAAGCCGTAGAGTCGGTGGGCGGCTTCCTGTAGATCACTCACCTTGTTTCCAAGGGTCGTCCAGGAGGATTTCTCCTTATCGAGAGTATCCTTATTTTCTTCCAGCCGGTCGAGCTTCTTGGTTTCGACCTTAACGAGCTTGTCGATTATACTCTTGACGTCGATGTTGTTGTCGGAGATACCAGGAAGGAGAATATCACCCATAGCACATCCCGGAGATGGGGATCGATTCCTCCGGTTCGCTTAGAGAATGCTCTTCTACGAGAGCCTTTTGCTATCGCTCTTCGTCGACGAGGAGTCCAATCATCTCCTGTATCTTAGCGGCAAGGTGCAGCAGTTGCTCCGGAGGTATTTCTTTAATAACCTTATCGGTCCTCGTGTCGATTACTTTAACCACAATTCTATTGGTGGCCTCATCAACCCTGAAATCGAGCCGCTTGTTGAAAAGATCACCAGCGCTCCTCAGCTTCTCCACAGCCTCATCCACAAAAGTCTTGTACTGCTCCCCCGTGTATTCCACATCCCGCCCGGGAAGTGGCGACAGCGTCGCGTCGGCCGTACGCCTCAAGCCGGCATAGTAGGCTGTTGTATATTCTGGATTATTGTTGATAATCTCTAATCCCATTGGTCGAACCTCCCTATTAAAAATCGTCTGCGGCCGGAACTCCCGACCGCAGACGTGCGATCGGTATTTCTGCCTAATCCAGCAACCTCATAACAGATTCTGGTTTCAGATTTGCCTGCATGAGCATTGCCGCACCTGCGTCCTGGAGGATCTTCAGGCGCATAAGGTTCACGATCTCGGTAGCCATGTTGGTATCCCGTATCCTCGACTCGGCAGCCTGTAGGTTTTCCTCTGCAACAGCAAGAGAGGAAACCACATGCTCCAGTCGGTTCGCCACAGCGCCGAAGTTTGCACGCTGCCTGGAAACCGTGTCCACAGCATCATCGACGCGTCTCAGCGCTTCGTTGGCTGAGCTCACCGTCTGCATGGTCAGTCCGGAAACGCCGATAGCCACTGCAGTCATGGTTTTCATGACCACACTGATGCTCTGACCCGGGTTCGCACCGATCTGAAACTGGAAGCTCTCATTCGAACCATCCAGTATCTTGAATCGGTTGAACTCCGTTGACTCTGCTATACGGTCGATTTCCTGGACCAGCTGGGACACTTCGATCTGGATAAGGCCCCTGTCCTGCTCCGTGTATATTGCGTTTGCTGACTGTACCGACAGCTCGCGCAAACGGTGGAGGATCGAGTGGACCTCCTGCAGTGAACCTTCGGCTGTCTGAATGAAGGAGATACTGTCGAAGGCGTTTCGCTGCGCCTGCCGCAATCCTCGTATCTGGGACCGCAGTGTTTCGGAAACTGCCAGCCCAGAGGCATCATCACCAGCTCTGTTGATCCGCAAACCGGAGGCAAGTTTCTCGATGGATTTCTCCATCTGTCTCCCAGTCTGAGCGAGAGCCCGGTTTGCGAAATCGGCGGATACATTATGGTTAATGATCATACTGTCTCCTCCCTCCATAGAGATGCAGTGGCCGGATCATCCGTTATCCGCAGACCGAGACAGGGCCCGAAGAAGCTTAAATACCGATCACAGTGCTCTTCATCCCGCGTCACGGTATGACCATAACCGATCCTTCCACCCTTGTATGATCCCTACGACTGTGTTTTTTCACCTGGAATAGGCACGTACCATCCCTCCGATACCGGTTAGACTTCGAGCAGCTGCAATACCGCCGTTGGCTTCAGATTCGCTTGAGCGAGCATTGCTGTTGCCGACCGTACCAGTATCGAATTCTTCACGAACTCAACCATCTGCTCTGCCATGTCAGTGTCACGGATCAACGACTCGGCTGCCTGCATATTCTCAGCCCCGACCAAAACACCCTTTACGGCCATCTCGAATCGGTTCTGATAGGCTCCGAGGTCCGCCCGCTGGCGCGAAACCTTATTCATGGCCTCGTCTACGGCACCGATAACTTTATTCGCCTCATCGGGCGTTGCAATGGTGACGGATCTGCCGTCAGCCATTTTCAACCCGAGGGCGTTTGCCGTCATGGTACCGATGAAGGCCCGTTCGCGCTGGTCCATGTTGGCGCCAACTTGGAACCACATGGAGTTGACGGGAATACCGCCGTAGGCCGGATTGGCAAATGCACCGGTGAGCATGTTATACCCGTTGAACTGGGCATGCGATGCAATCCTGTCGATCTCGTCGACGAGCTGTGATATCTCCACCTGAATCTGCATACGATCGGCATCCGAATAGATACCGTTGGCAGATTGCACGGCAAGCTCGCGCATACGATGCAGGATGTCGTGGGTCTCCTGGAGATACCCCTCAGTGGTCTGAATGAAGGAGGTCGCATTTTCAATGTTGCGTGCGGCCTGCCTCAGACCTCTGATCTGGGATCGAAGCTTTTCGGAAACCGCAAGACCGGATGCATCATCACCCGCCCGCACGATCCGTTCACCCGAGGAGAGCTTGGCGATGTCCTTGTCTACTGCCAGATTCTGAAACTTCAGAATCCTGTTGGCGTAGATGGCACTCATGTTGTGGTTGATGATCATGTACATACCCTCCTTGATGGTTCCCATGCCTCCCTGCATGAGGTTTGGTACGGGGTTTTCTCCCCGCAGTTGCCTTGCATGCCGAGCCGGGAGATTACTCCGAAGCGCGCATCCGTTTCATCCCCTTCCGAACAACCCTCCGTTCTAGAATGGAGGGGTGCTCTATACCACGGCCGCCACCAGCAACTGATAATAGGCCCCGCAGGGGGAAGGGACGTATTGAGGGCTCAGCCCCAGCATAAAGGAAAAGGTATCGGTCGACGAACATCCCGGAGGGATCTGTCAACGGACAGCATTCGGGATGCTCCCGAAGACAGGGGGAGATCGTTTTCCTGACTTCATCTTCCGGCAGGGGCGAATACTCTCGAAAAACCGAAAGTATGGAGGGACCACCCCTCCCCGAGGAATTCATTTCCCTTACGGGGCTTGAAAATCAGTTGCTGGTACAACCATAATCAAGGAAGGCTTTATCATTACAATCACAAACATGCTTCGTAGGTTGTACACCGGACTGGTGTCCGCTTATTTCAAAGATCGTTGTTGCCGTGCTCGATATTACGGCACGGTTTTGTGGCCGACTGCTGTCGGCGCATTTACATCATCAATTCCCCTCCTTGGGGAATGGTTGCAAAAAGGTTAACGAAACAACTGCAGTACACTCTGCGGCTGCAAATTAGCCTGCGCCAGCATCGCCGTTGCCGACTGCACGAGGATCTGGTTCTTCGTGAATTCAACCATCTGCTCGGCCATGTCGGTGTCCCGTATCCTCGACTCGGAGGCCTGCATGTTCTCGTATCCTGACAGCAGACCCTTGGTTGCATACTCGAGTCTCGTCTGGTAGGCACCGAGATCGGCACGCTGTTTCGACACCGCGAGCAGCGCCTGATCCACGACCCCGATTGCACGGTTCGACTTTTCCGGCGTCGAAACAGAAATGGTGGATCCGGTGGTGATCGTCATCAGCTTCAAGCCCCTCGCAGTCATGGTCCCGATATAGGCGATTTCCCGCTGATCCATATTGGCGCCGATGTGAAACCACATGGAGGCAGTGGGCGTATTCTCACCGGTAGGTCGTGCGAACCGGCCGGTCAGCATGTTCATACCGTTGAACTGGGCATGAGATGCCACCCGGTCGACCTCGTCGACGAGCTGGGAGATCTCCACCTGCATCTGCATCCTGTCCAGGTCGGTGTAGATGCCGTTCGAGGACTGCACGGCAAGCTCCCTGATGCGCTGCAGTATGTCCTGTATCTCCTGCAGGTACCCCTCGGTAGTCTGGATAAAGGAGATACCGTCCTCTGCGTTGCGCGAAGCCCGGTACATACCCCGTATCTGGGACCGCATCTTTTCGGACACGGCAAGTCCCGATGCATCATCACCGGCACGATTGATCCGCATGCCTGAAGAAAGCTTCTCGATATCTTTATTGATGTTCCAGGCGTTGAATTTCAGGACGCGGTTCGCGAAGATGGCACTCATGTTGTGATTGATAATCATCTCTTCCTCCTTGAAAAAATCTGGCATCCGTGCCTGAGTATGGTGCGGTGTACTATGAATTTTCCTCTAAACTAATTTCAGTAGTACACGATAAGTAAAGTGAGTGAAAAAAGGGGCATCACCTCCTTGCGTGCAGGCTGCTGAAAACATCCGTGTTTTCCGTGAGGGGTGCTCCTCGGGAACGGCACCCCTTTTTGAAAGTCGGGATTTCCTCATTTGTACTATCGGAGCATTTCCCTTAAAACTTTAGCGTTCTCGTCTGGTCTGCGACGTACCATCGCGCTGTTTATGGAATGCTGACAGTGGGTAGTTTTCAAGAAGTATTGACGGCCCTTCACATAACTCTTTCTCTCACTGTCCCTCAATCAATGGAACCAGAGAAAGAAGGGAAGCTTATTACTTATTTGTGCCTATACGGGATCCCTGATTCCGCAATATCCTGAACGATGCTATGGGATAATTTATACATAACGCCTTTATCGGGTCCGATCCGGTAGTTCCAGGACGAAACGATCTTCCCCTCCCCAGGGCTACATCTCCTCCACAGCCTCGATGCCGAGGAGATCGAGCCCCGATCGTAGTACCTTCCTTACACCATACACGATCAGTGCCCGGGAGCGTGACTGCTTCGGGTTTGACGTGATGACGCGGTGATGGTTGTAGAAGCTGTTGAACTGTGCCGCAAGATCGAGGAGATACCGGGCAATGATGGAAGGTTCGAACTCCCCTGCCGCCCTGTACACGGTTTCCTCAAAATCGTTGAGCAGGCGGGCAATACTGTACCCCTCCTTACCAGCTGCAAAACCTCCACCTGGTGATACCTCCCCGTACACTTCGGCGTATTTCTTTAACAGGCTGCATGCGCGTGCATGAGTGTACTGCAGATAGACACCTGTTTCGCCGTTGAAATTGATAATCTCATCCCAGTCGAAGTTGATGTCCCTGATTCGGTAATTCTTGAGATCGTTGAAGATAACGGCACCGACACCCACCGCCTCCGCCACCCCTTCCTTGTCGCGAAGATCGGGATTTTTTTTCTTGATCGTGTCCAGTGCAAGCTGCACCGCCCTGTCGAGTACTTCTTCGAGGAAGATGACATTCCCCTTTCTCGTACTCATGGAGCCATCTTTGAAACGGATCTGCCCGAAAGGGACGTGATGGCATCTATCCCACCACGGGAGCTTCAGCTTTTCCAGAACCTTGAAGAGCTGCTTGAAGTGCAGTGTCTGCGGCGTACCGACGACGTACAGGGCCAGATCAAAGTGAAAAGCATCATATCGGTAGAAAGCTGCGGCGAGGTCGCGGGTGAGATAAAGCGTAGCGCCGTCACTCTTCCTGAGCAGAGCAGGAGGAATTTCCTCGTCATCCAGGGGCACGATGACCGCCCCATCGCTTACCTCGGTTACACCGCATTTCTCGATGCGTGCGATGGTCTCTTCAAGGCGGTCGCTATAGAAACTTTCACCGGTGTGGTACTCGAACCGAACTCCCAGTCTTTCATAGATCCGCATGAACTCTGCAAGGCTGTGATCCTTGAACTCCTCCCAGAGCCTGAGTGCTTCGGCATCGCCGAGTTCGAGCCGGTTGAACCATTGACGTGCCTCATCCTCCAGATCCGGATCCTGTTCAGCCTCAGCGTGAAATCGAACGTAGAGCCTGTATAAATACTGAATGGGATCGGCCTTGTTGAGATCTTCCTCACTGCCCCAGTGTTTGAAGGCGGCGATGAGCTTCCCGAACTGCGTTCCCCAGTCCCCGAGGTGATTTATGCCAATTACCCTGTACCCGAGAAACCCATACACATTGCTGAGAGCGTTCCCGATAACCGTGGAGCGGAGGTGGCCGATGCCGAAGGGTTTTGCAATGTTCGGGGATGAATAATCGATGACAACAGTTTTTCCCCTTCCCCTTTCCTGCATATGAGAGAAAATGGTCTGGTAGAGGTCTTGCAGGATCTGGCTTGTTATGGCTGACCGGTTCAGAAACAGGTTCAGGTAGGGGCCCTTGGCCTCCGCTCGCATCAGAACCCCGGCGCGCTCTCCGACCCTGCCCAAACGATCCTCCATATCCTTTGCGATACGCGCGGGGGTTTGCCGCAATTCACGGGCCAGAACAAAACAGGGCAGAGCAAAATCGCCGAGCTCGGTATTCGGTGGAATTTCGAGGAGGGATTGAATCCTGTCGACCGGCAAATCAACGGCCGCACTGAGCTTCTCAGCTACGATTCCTCTTACATGTACACTCATTTACAGCTGTATTTCCTGATTGCGGACAACTTTGGCCTCTCCCATGAGGCTGTCAATCAAATCGTTGAGACTGTCATTGTACTGTTTCTGCAGGAGCTTCATACGGATATCCTGACGTGCTATGTCGATGTCGACCCCCGCATACAGCTTCTTGTTCTGGTTGTAGATGGCCTCGATCTGCTCATCAGGGATCTCCTCGAGAGTCGGTTCGATCTTTTCGCTGAGGTAGATCTGTATAACGGCCCGCCGGGAGACTGCTTCGATAAGTGCCTGAACGTCATCCCGGTTCAAATAACCCTCTTGATTGGCCTTGTTGTATATGAGATACTCGTTGATCAGGTTTGTGAGGAACCGTTTCTTGTTCATCTCGTCGCCTACATATTTCTCCTTGTCCTCTTCAACGATGGGGAGGGAGTATACATGCACACCGAATTCCCGTTCGAACTCTGCGAGTGTGATGGTTTTGTCATCCACCTTTGCGACCCAAGTGGATGCTTTCTTCGTCGTCTGCGCAAATGTGAAGGTTCCCCGCTCGTTTTCATTCACTAAGTAAGGTGCAAAACCGCCTATTATCATGATGAAACAGAGTATTATTCCTGTGTATAACTTTTTCATTTTGACCACCATCCTTTAATCTGGTGTAAATCTAACCAATTAATATACCCCAGACAATGGATATTTCAGGCCTCCCTTCCGCCAGGACGTTTCACAGTTCACAGATACTGGATGTCTTCGTCGATGCAATTCAGCGATTCAATATCCGCTTCCCGGACAAGATAGGTGTTCTCGAATCCCACGGTCCCTTGTGGAAAGACAAATTTCGGTTCGAAGGCAACAACCATGCCCTCCTCGATGATATCGTCGAAACGCTCGGAGAGGATCGGAAACTCATCAAGCTCCAGGCCCACTCCATGCCCGATGAATTTGACGCCGCCCATGAAGGCTCCGGCAAAGCCCTGCTCCTCCACGTAACGCCACACCATGGTGTAAAGATCGGGTATACAGACCCCAGCTCTTGCCCTGGAGCGAAACAGGTCATGACACTGCTGCGACAGGTCATGGGCGCGAGTGAAGAGAGGGTCCAGTTCTCCAAAGGCATAGATTCTCGTGCAATCAACAAGATATCCCTCGTGAACGAAAACCGAGTCTATGAGTATGGGCTCGCCTGCCCTGATCTTTTTCATTCCCGCACCGGATGGAAAGGCATAAGAGATACCGGTGCCCCCCGCAGAGGGCGAATCGATTGCCGAGAGCCTTGCGGCACTCTCGCCGCTCAGTATGTAGCGCAACTCCACCTCCATGTTGAACATGCGTGACCGGGCGAGAAGGGAGGACTGGTGCTCAAGCATCAGTCCAATGAAAAGTGTGTACACCTGATACTCGCTCATTTCCGGTTGGATCTCATCTTTCAACCTGGCAAGAACGTGGTCGAACCTCTTGCCCGCCTCTCTCATGAGGGACAGCTCAAAGGGGGATTTTACCGCCCGCTGCCTGCGCACGAACGGGGAAATATCCTCAAAACCGGCACCGGGGAAAAGGGATTGAAAGCCGAGGTAGATCTTTGCTGGAACAACATCCAGATCCATGCCCATGCTGAGCGATGAAATGCCGCTGTCCTGCACGTAGTCCCTGATCTCCCGCAAGCTTCCGAACCCGATTATGCTTTCGAGCGGAGATTCCTCACGTGCTCTGGAAAGTGTTCTTCTCACAAACAGAACCGGTTCCCTGGCCGCCGGCACCATGAGTACGCCGTCCTGAATGGTGCCGGTGTAGTAGAAACGATCCACATTGTGAAAGATGAATGCACAGCCGATTCCCGCTCGGCTCAGATACTCCTGCAGGGCGCTGAGTCTTCGTTCCGACTCCTCAAGGGGAAGCTTGATCATAGTCAAAGAGCTCCTTCATGAATTCGTACTTCTCGGCATTGCTCGGGAAGCTTCTGTAAACGTGCAACGTGTTGTAATCCTTGGGGGATATGTGAAAGATCCTCTTGTTCCGGTTGATCTTCTGCAGAAGGCCGATGATATCGACTCTACTCTTCTCGAAGGTGAGGAGGAGCTCGTCCTCCTTCTCCCTGAGTGCTCGCACTCCCACGTTCCTGCACAGTATCTTGAGGCGTACGATGGTGAAGAGCTCGTTGAGCTCCCGGGGAAGAGAACCGAAGCGGTCGTGCATCTCCTCTCGAAGGTCCTCGAGATCAGCCTCGGTTCGAAGACCGCTCAACCGTTTGTACATCTCCACACGGAGCCTCTCGCTGTCAATATAAAATGGGGGAATGAAGCCCCGGTACCTGAGATCGATTACAGGATCGATCTCCACCTCCTGGGCGGTCCCCGCGAGTTCCCGTATGGCCTCATCGAGGAGCTTCACGTACATCTCGAAACCTACAGCGAGCATATCGCCGTGCTGCTGTCTGCCCAGCAGGTTTCCCGCCCCCCTGATCTCCAGGTCCTTCAATGCGATGGAATACCCCGCGCCGAGCTCAGTATGATCGTTGATCACAGTGAGCCGCTTTTGTGCCTGCTCAGTTATGACCATCCCCCGGGGGTAGAACAGGTAAGCGTAGGCCTTCCGTTTGCTCCTCCCCACCCTCCCGCGAAGCTGATAGAGCTGGGCGAGTCCGAAACGTTCAGCCCGCTCGATAATGATGGTATTGACGTTGGGTATATCGAGACCGGACTCGATGATCGTGGTTGTGACGAGCACCTGAAACTCCTGACTGAAGAACCCCTGCATGATCTCCTCAAGCTCCCGCTCATCCATCTGCCCGTGGGCGGTCTGAAATGACACGTCGGGGAGAAGACGACGGAGGCTCTCGGTTTTCTGATCGATGGTTCTGACGCGGTTGTGCACGTAATACACCTGGCCGCCCCGCTCGACCTCCCGGCTGATTGCCTCGGTGATGATGTTCTCAGTATACTCCATCACATACGTTTCGATGGGAATGCGGTCCCTGGGAGGTGTTTCGATCATGCTCATGTCCCTGATGGCAGTCAGCGACATGTACAGTGTTCTTGGTATGGGTGTTGCGGTCATGGTGATCACATCAACGAGCTTTCTGAGCTGCTTGAGCTTTTCCTTGTGCTCAACCCCGAACCGCTGCTCCTCATCGATGATGACGAGGCCCAGATCCTTGAACTGTATGTCCTTCTGAATGAGGCGGTGTGTCCCGATGACCACGTCGATGACACCGTTACGAAGGTTCTCCACGATCTGGCGCTGTTCCCTGTGTGTTCTGAACCTGGAAAGCATCTCCACGGTTATGGGATAGAAAGAGAAACGCTCAGTGAAAGTCCCCAGATGCTGCTCGGCAAGTACCGTGGTGGGCACGAGAACGGCCACCTGTTTACCATCCATCACCGCCTTGAAAGCGGCCCGAATCGCCACTTCCGTCTTGCCGAAACCCACATCCCCGCAGACGAGACGGTCCATGGGCTTGGTGTTTTCCATGTCGCGTTTGATCTCCTCGATGGTCCTGAGCTGATCGGGCGTCTCCTCGTACCTGAAACCCGATTCGAATTCGTACTGCCAGTCCGTGTCGGATGAAAAGGCGTGTCCCTGAAGACGCGCCCGTACGGAATAGAGTTCGATGAGATCCTTTGCCATGTTTTTTACAGACCGCTTTACCTGATCCTTCACTTTCTTCCAGGTACTCGAGCCGAGTTTGTCGATCCTCGGGCGGCGCCCTTCATGACCGATATACCGCTGCAGCAGATTAATCTGGTCGACTGGAATATATATCTCATCCCCGTCGCGGTACTCGATTTTCACGAAGTCCTTTTCAGCTCCCCCTGTGCTCAGTTTCACGATTCCCCGATAAATACCTATCCCATGCTCCACATGCACGATGTACTCTCCCTCGCTTATGTCCAGCATGCCTTCAAGGGGCTGGGATTGCACCTCGAGAAACTCGCTCGTATAGCGCCGCTTCCTGTTGAAAACCTCACGATCGAGTATGATTGCGAGCTTCTGACGATGGGCAATGAAACCCTCATGAAGATCGCAGGTGATGACCGAGAACCGTTTGTGAGCCTGCAACTCCTCCTTCAGCATCTCCCTGAGACGGTTGGTCTGCCCCTCGTAACTGGCACCCACAATGACCCGGTAGCCCTTCTGCAGGAGAGCCTCCATATCCTCCTTGAAGGACTTGATCTGTCCGCGGTATCCTCGATGCTCCTCTATGGCAAAGTCGATGGTATCATCCCCGGATCCTGGAAACATCTCGATGACCCCATAGCGGTCCAATCTTGACAGCAGAGAATCAAGGTTCGCTGAAATCCGATCCGGCGGGAGGAGGTATCTGCGGGTCCTCTGTTCCTCGTACAGTCGACCGGCCTCCGCTTCGAAGAAGCCTGCAAGTTTCCTGCACCCTTCGAGGGAATCGAAAAGAACGGTGTAGCCGTCCTCAGCATAATCGAGCACCGTCTCCGGTTCTCCATACAACAGTGGCAGGTACTGTTCGATACCACCGATCCTTCCCCTTTCCATGATACTATCCACAGCCCATTCATTCTCGCGATTTCTATTCTTGCTCAGACGCTCCCTTGCCGACGGCGAGATTACGACTTCACGCCATGGTATTACACGCAGCTCCACGATTTCGTGCAGAGACTTCTGTGTGGATGGAGAAAATGTACGCATGGATTCTATCACATCGTCGAAGAACTCGATCCGGACAGGGTACTCCGCACCCGAAACAAATATATCGATGATATCCCCCCGGGCCGCATAGCTTCCCGGCATGCCTACCCTGTCCTCGCGCTCATAACCAAGTAACAAAAGCTGTTCCTGCAGCGTGCCGGGCGGCAGGGTCATCCCCTTTTCAAGACCCATTGCCTGCTCATGATAAACGTGCCTCGGTATAAACAGGTCGGTGAACGACCTGACTGGGAGAACGAATACACCCCGTTCCTGACGCACCAGGGCATCGAGCGCAACAACCCTTTTCGATGTGAGCTCGCGGTAGGGTTCACTGGTATCGTATGGGAGTGTCTCTCGGGAAGGAAAGAGAAAGAGATGTTCAGGGGCAAGTACATGGGCGAGATCTGTGTAGTGGTCCGAAGCACGCCGGTTGTTCTCCGTAACAAGCAAGATGCCGCCCGATAGCCGCCCGAAAAGAGAAGCCACGAAGAGTGCCTTGCTCGAGCCGTTCAGCCCGGTGAAGGTGGCAAGGCCCCTGTTCAGGGACTGGGCGGCCCCTTCTACTCCGTACACATCGCCGAACTTTTTCAGTATGTCCACCAGTTCCTGAATCATTTCTGATTTTGACAGTCCTGTTATATATGGAGAATTTCAGCAACAAATGTAATGTACTTGGATCATTGAGGAAAACTCTTCTTGCAGAAGGGAAAAGGCGGGATACGATCAGCTCTTGTTCTGCATGACCTCGTCGTATATATCGAATATCTGCCTCGACTTCCTTATGAAACCAGGTTCGAGCTCGATTACATTGAACCCTTTGTCCCGGATCTCGCGGATAAGGTTTTCGGCCTTTACCTCCACCTTGACGATGGCATTGTTTTCGGAATAGGAGTCAACGAGATCGTACTTTCTATCCTTCTTCAGTTCCCTAATGATGGCGATGAGGTCTTCGAGGGTTTTGATATTTCTCTCAGCATTGTCGTAGAGAACCTGCGGTGTGCCAAACCGCTCCGCGTTTATGGAAGTGTCGCGGAACTTCTGTGAGGTAATCCTGTAGTTATAGTTCAGACTGTTTCGGATGTCCGCCACCATATATGTATGTCTCCCGGAAATTGCAACCTCAATAATAACCTAGGTACTGACGGGTCGCTGCATCTACCAACTCAATAATAAAGACCCCATTGCTCATTAATAATCAGTGCATTCTCTCAGACCGTTTCGCATTGACTTGTCATGGTCAATAATATTCTAGATCCTTATTATACTTAAAAATAAGCTTTCTGCAAGAATAATTCAATTTTTTTGTCGAATATATGATATAGAAACTAGTGTGCATCAACAATGATGCAATCGGAGTTGCCAAGTGGTAAAAACCACAGGGAAGAGGAATAGAGCACCGATCATCATTCTAATTCTCCTTCTTTTAGCTGTGGTCTCCATACTCTCCCGTTCCTTGCTCAAGCATGAGGATGTACACATCACCCATGCACCAGAACAGCCGTTTGCGCCTGAAACACCGACCGTGAAGCCAAAACAGGAACCAGTCGAAAAGCCTGCAGAAAAAGGACCAGCTCCGCAACCTGAACCGGTAAAAATTGCAGTCATCATTGACGATGTCGGCTATCCTACACATACCTTTGACGGGTATATCCAGTTCCCTGGGAAGCTCACCTTTTCCGTGCTTCCCTTTCAGGCCGAATCGGTTCACTCCGCTCAGCTCCTCCATCAGAAGGGTTTCGAGCTCATGGTCCATATACCTATGGAGCCACTGGACTATCCTGATAAACAACCGGGTGAAGGTGCGCTCATGGTAACAGACGATAGAGACCAGGTGGAAGAGAAACTTTCCCGGATGATTGAGGAGATTCCCTATATACAGGGCGCAAATAACCACATGGGTTCGCGCGCAACCCAGAACCCCGAACTCATGTTCTGGACCCTCACATACCTGCAGAGAAGGGGGCTTTACTTCGTCGACAGCCTTACCACCAGCGGTTCCAGGGCCTACGAAATATCTCTTGAATTGGACATACAAAGCACCAAGCGGGATGTATTTCTGGACAACCACGATGATTTTGCCTATATCAATGGACAATTCGAGGAGTTGAAACGTTTTGCACAAGCGAGAGGTACGGCAGTCGCCATAGGCCACATCCACAATGAAAACCTGCTGAAAGTTCTCAACGAACAGCTTCCACGGCTGGAGGAGGAGGGATTCGAGCTCGTGTTCGCCTCGGAGGTGGTGACAAATTGAATCTTGACTTTTCCATTTTTCGAGGGGTACTTTAGGCCCGCTGTAGCGGGCCTAAAGGAGCAATCCTTCCTTGAAGATACTCGGCATAGAGACATCATGCGACGAAACTTCGGCAGCAATTGTTGAAGATGGCAACAGCTTGCTCAGCAATGTCACGGCAACTCAGCACGAGTTTCACCAGGAGTATGCCGGCGTTGTTCCTGAAATCGCCTCGCGGCGCCATCATGAGGTGATACACTACGTCATCGCGGAGGCTCTCCGCAGGGCTGAATTCTCATTTTCCGATGTTGATGCCGTTGCGGTCACAGCGTACCCCGGACTCATCGGGTCACTGCTCATCGGCGTGGTCGTTGCAAAAACCATCAGCTTTACCCTCGGTGTTCCGCTCATCGGTATCGACCACATCGAGGCCCACCTCTACTCGGTGCATTTCAACAATACGGTCGAATACCCCATGCTGGGGCTCATCGTATCGGGAGGGCACACACTGGCAGTGCGCTCCCGCGAGATCGGCCAGTACGAGATCCTCGGCAGCACACTGGACGATGCGGTGGGCGAGGCCTTCGACAAGGTTTCGAAGCACCTGGGACTCGGATACCCTGGCGGTCCTGCCATTGAAGAGGCGGCCAGAGAAGGGAGTGAGGAGGCATTTGCATTTCCACGGGTACTGCTCGACAGAGGGCAGGATCGGTACAATTTCAGCTACAGCGGTCTGAAGAACGCGGTCATCAATCAGCGCGATCGCTTCTTGAACAGCGGATATGAGAACTCACCTCCAAACGTTGCCGCCTCATTTCAGGCTGCAGCAACAGATGTGCTGCTCACCAAGGCGCGCTGGATGAGTGAAGACCTGGGTATCAACCGCGTGGCCCTTGCGGGAGGTGTGTCGAACAATACACGTCTTCGAACCCTTTTCAGCACTGATACGGGGCTCGTTACCTATCTGCCCGAACGCTCTCTGACCCAGGACAACGGCGCCATGATCGCAGGGCTGGCCTATCAAAGGATCGGCAGGGGGAGATAAGCAGTCTTGATCTTGAGCCTCGCTCGAGAATAGGGGGGATCGTGAAGGGAAAGAGGCAGAAACATGGGATCTGAACAGCGGGAGATCCGTATACAGAAGCTGAAAGAATTGAAGCATCAGGGCATTACTGCCTACAGGGACCGTTTCGAACGGACGCACGACCTGGCCGCGGCCTCAGGCCTCGAACCGGGGACCGAAAACGTGCAGATAGCTGGCAGGTTGATGTCGGTTCGTATGTTCGGCAAATTGATCTTCGCGACCATCAGGGACGGCAGCAGCGACATGCAGATTGCCCTGCAGGAAAAGGTGCTCGGTAAGGAACAGTTCGACTTTTTCAAGAAATACATCGACATCGGCGACTTCATCGGGACCACGGGAAACATTTTCAGAACCAAGAAGGGTGAGATCACCCTGGACACACACAACCTTGTGCTCCTCTCCAAGACCATTCGCCCTCTACCGGAAAAGTGGCATGGCGTCACTGACCGTGAGATACTTTACCGACAGCGTTACCTCGACCTCATCATGAACGATGGTACAATGGAGCGGTTTCTGAAACGCACCAGGATCATGAGGATCATACGGGATTTCCTCGATGCCGAGGGGTTTGTGGAGGTGGAAACACCGGTTCTCCAAACCAAACCCTCGGGGGCGATTGCAACGCCCTTCGTGACCCATCACAACGCCCTGGACCTGCCGCTCTACCTTCGCATAGCCCCCGAGACCTATCTCAAACGGTGCATTGCGGGCGGGTTCGACCGGGTGTATGAGTTTGCCCGGAGCTTCAGGAACGAGGGAATGGATCCCTCCCATCTGCAGGATTTCACTATCCTCGAGTACTACGTGGCTTACTGGAACTATGAGGATAACATGCGGTTCACCGAGCGTCTCGTCAAACACGTGCTCGAAGAGGTCGAGGGTTCGCTGCAGCTCACCAACGGTGACACCACGATAAACTTCGGCGGGGAGTGGCCCCGGATCTCCATTCGCGACCTCATCCTGAAGGATATCCAGATCGACATCTCGAAGTTTATCAGTCCGAAAGAGCTCCGTGCGGAAATAAAACGAAGGGGAATCGAGGTACAGGACATGGAGAAGATGGGTCTCGGCACCCTCGTGGACAACCTGTACAAGAAGGTATCTCGACCAAGGATCATCGATCCGGTGTTTATCACACATCACCCCATCGAGCTTTCACCTCTTGCAAGAAGAAATGATCAGAATTTGAATGACACCGACCGTTTCCAGCTCGTGGTGAACGGGTGGGAGATCGTCAATGCCTACAGTGAGCTCGTCGATCCGATCGATCAGCGTGAGCGGCTCGAGGCGCAGATGAAGCTCCACAACCGCGGCGATACCGAGGCCATGGTCATGGACGAGGAGTTCCTCACTGCTTTGGAGCACGGCATGCCCCCTATCTCGGGTTGGGGGATGGGCGTCGACCGTTTCATCTGTCTGCTCACCGGCCAGGAAAACCTCCGCGACGTCATTCTCTTCCCGCTCATGAAGCCTTTGGAAGAAAAAGAGCAGGGTACGAAATAATATACTCGATTTGTAATTCGAACGAGCTCGCGTGTAGTTCCCGGCGACCATTACCTGCACATGATGGTTTACTTCCAGGGGTATTCGTGCTATAGTATATATAAACCTGCTGTGTACGTGATGCGGGCAACCTAATTTTGAGCCAACACCTCAAAGAGACGGGATGTCGACATGTAACTGTGAAATGCACTCGCCCTCGTGGTTATAGAGTACAGGAAGCAGCTATGAGACAACCCACCTGATATTCAGGTCTCAAATAGGCCCCTTGCACACGGCACAAGCGGGTTTTTTATCCTTTCTTTCCTCATTTCCTGCCAGAACACTGAAAATAAGATCGCACATGGATTGATTGGAACAAGTACATACAACATACACTTTGTAATAGATGTATCCCTGCGCATCGGTCCATCTTTCATCTATTCTCATTGTAGTTTCCGAGGGCCATTCGCTTGATTCTGTATGATAAACCATCATGAGAGATGTTAACATGGACGCATGAATGGGTGGTGGTATTATCCTAGCACACAAAATAAAGTATAGTAATAATTAATTTTATTTATTCTATTACTATTATATGCCTTACGGTCGTTATTACTTTTGCGGGTTCCGGAGGTGTGAAGCTGCCGGTCTGTTTCCCATCTTCACGTGCATCAATCACTATCACTAGGCTTTCGGTTCAATACCGGAGCATACACCAGGGCATCTCTTTTCGTGTTCTGAAAAACAAGCAGATGTCAGGCTGGAATGCTATAGGATGTGCTCGAGGAAGCGCTTGGTACGTTCCTCGTCAGGGTTGTTGAAGAGCTTGTCGGGCGACCCAACCTCAACGATCTCGCCTTCGTCCATGAACACGACCCGAGACGCCGCAGCCTTGGCGAATCCCATCTCATGGGAGACCACCACCATGGTCATACCCTCCTCCTCGGTGAGGGCGAGCATGACATCGAGTACTTCCTTGATCATCTCCGGATCCAGGGCTGAGGTGGGTTCGTCGAAAAGCATCACATGGGGTTCCATGGCCAGGGCCCGCGCAATGGCGACACGCTGCTGCTGGCCACCCGAAAGCTGACCAGGATAGGAGTGCTCCTTGTCCTCGAGGCCCACCCGTTTCAGGAGCATTCGTGCCCGCTTGTTTGCCTCCGGCCTCGGCATACCCTTCACCACAATCGGTGCTAGGGCGATGTTGCTTAGGGCGTCGAGGTGGGGAAAGAGGTTGAAGCTCTGAAAGACCATGCCCGCCTCTTCACGCACCTTTCTGATGTCCGTATCGGGATCGGTAACGCAGATGTCGTCGATCCAGATTGAACCATCGGTGAGTTCCTCGAGATGGTTGATGCATCTGAGCAGGGTCGACTTCCCGCTTCCCGAAGGTCCGATAACGAGGACTACCTCACCCCGGTTGACGTTCATGGAAACGTTTTTCAGGGCATAGAGCTTTGAACGGCGTATCTTCTTCCGGTCCCGTCGCTCCTGAAGGCCGCTCACTGCGGCTTGCACTCCAGATGCAACCGTTCTTCGTCCGGGAACCGCGGCATGGCCCCGGGGAACGGAGATCTCCTCTGGCTCGGTCCGCTTCCGTTCGTACACGTTGAAGACTTTGGTCGCTTTTTCGATCCGTATCTTTACGTTATCTGACATTTCTGTTCAGACGAGCCTCCATCAATCCTACCAGCCATGAGAAGAAGAGCGTGAGGATGAGGTAGACCAGTGCCACAATGGTCAGGGTCTCGAAGTACTCGAAGGTATGGGCTGCAAACTCCCTTCCGCGGCGCAACAGGTCGGATACCGCGAGAATGGAAACGAGCGAGGAGTCCTTGAGCAGCGCGATGAACTCGTTTCCCAAAGGCGGCAGGATAACTTTTATGGTCTGCGGTAAAATGATGTGTCGCATAGCCTGCCGCCGCGACAGCCCCAGGGCCAGTGCCGCTTCCATCTGTCCAAGGGGTATGGACTGTATCCCTGCCCTTATGATTTCTGCCAGGTACGCGCCGTAGCACACGGACATGGCTATGATTGCCGAGGCAATATCAGGTATCCTCACGATTCTTCCCAGCGCATAATATATGTAGAATATCTGCACCAGAAGAGGTATACCGCGCACCACCTCAACATAAATAGTGGCAATCTTGTTGATGATCTTGATCTTTGAGATTCTCCCGAGCCCGGCTATGAGCCCGATGACCAAAGCAAGGAGTATGGCGAACACGGTCACCTGAAAGGTTCTCAGGACGCCGTCGGGCAGAAACAGCAGTATGCGGGCATAGGGGTTTGGTTTGTAGATGACCAGAAAGATGATGAGCCCGATCGCCCCGAAGAACGATATCTTCCAGGCAGAGAAGATATCCCGCTCATCCCTGCGCGGTATGAGCGTACTGTCGTCCGTGCTGACTTCCCGCTTCATCCTCTATCCTGTGAAGAAATTGAGAGGGCTGCAGAATCTGCAGCCCTCTCGTATCCTATCTGAGCCAGGTCTCCTCAATCTTCTTGTAGGTGCTGGTTCCAAGCACCTTGTCGAAACCGGCGTTGATTGCGTCAAGCACCTCGGTGTTGCCTTTACGCACGCAGACTCCGTAGTACTCCTCGGTGAATGGCTCCCCTACGATCTTCAGCTTGTCCCTGTATGACTCGTTCTGCAGCGCATAGTCGGCCGCCACTGGGGTGTCGGCAACCACACCCTGGATCCTGCCGTTCACCAGGTCTTCGAAGGCAAGTCCAATCTCGTCATAGGCCTTGAGCCTCACTCCCTCGATCTTTTCAATCTCGAAGGAACCGGTGGTCCCGATCTGGGCGCCCACGGTCTTCCCCGTCATGTCGTTCAGCGTGGAAACACCCTTCATGCTGCTTGGAACGACGAGTATCTGACCAGCATTTATATAGGGCTTGGAGAAATCCATCTCTTTCTTGCGCTCTTCGGTAATGGTCACCGAGGAGATGATGGCGTCGTACTTGCCGGCGGCAAGCCCTGCAAAGATCCCATCCCATGCCGTGTTCTTGAACTCGACGGTGAAACCGCCGGCAACGGCAACCGCCTTCATGAGATCGATATCGAAGCCGATTATATCTTTGGTACTCTCATCCACGTATTCCATGGGAGGCCACGTGGCGTCGGTGGCCACGACGAGATGCATCTCACCCTCCATCCCCTTTGGCTTCGAGCCGCTGGCGAAGGTAATACCTGTAATAAGAAAAAGACACAGCGTAACCAGAAACATTTTTTTCATCTATTTACTCCCAGCATTTAAAAATTTCCTCTTAGGTTATATGGAATTCACGGTTCTGTCAAGGCTTTCTCTGGGATGGTTTGCAGTCACACCGTGCCCTTTCGGGCCCGCTCCGCAAGCAGAATGAGATTTCTGAGCTCCTCCTCGTTTCGGGCCTTCAACCAGAGGTTCATGAAATCGGTGTTCTGAACGATCTGCGCGATGGCCATGAGGGCGATGAGATGAAAGTTGCGCTCGTCCCTACTGCCCGCCAGGGCGAAGACCATGTATACTGGGTGGACCCCTTCATGAAACCTAATGCCTTTCCGCGCCCGTATGACCGCAATATCGAAGCGGCCATCACCCTCCACAATGATGTGGGGTATGGCGAGCCCCTCGTGAATGACCGTGGTGGACTCCTTTTCGCGCTTCATGAGCAGGTCGTAGATATGCTTGGCCGGCATGTCGAATTTCCCGGCGAAGAGATTGGACACCCGGTGGAAAAGCTCTTGATAATCGATGCTTCCCTCTATGTCGAGGACATCCGCCTCCTTGATGATATGGTCGAAGCGGTCCTCCACAATCTCGTCCCGCTCGATTAGGATTTCCTTGAGCTCCCGGGTCAGGGAATCGGACCTGATGTCCCGGGATGTCGCCTTCTCCACCACGCTGATGAGTGCAGACTCGCGGCGCCCCCGCGGTTTGGAGTAGAGAAAGTACCACGACACCGTGCCCACACCAAACCCCAGGGTAATCATGAGAGGTATTCTCCCCATCTGCGGGATGAGTGAAGCGTAAATCGCAATACCGGCTATCTGCACGTAGGGATAGAGGGGAGAGAGAATCTCATGATTATGACCGAGACGTTGACGAACAAAAAGAGCAGGAGCATCATGGTGGATGCCACCTTTACCAGACTCTCGAGGTCGAGAAAGAGCAAGACCAGGAGCATGAAGAAAGAAGTAAACAGGATGGAGATCACGGGGGTTTTCAGACGAACGCTGACACGTGCAAAGAAGGCAGGCATCAGGTTGTCCTTGGCCATGGCCAGCGGCACTCTGGAAGCAGCCAGTAACCCGGCGTTTGCCGTTGTGATGAAGGCGAACGATGCCGCCACGTAGAGAAGGGCTGCCCCCGCCTTGCCGGCCACCCTCGAGGCACCGAGCGAGATTGGGGCTGCTGCATGCATGAGCTCCTCACCGGTCAGGAGCCCCACGGTGACGAATACGGTGAGCACATAGAGAAAGCTTACGGCAATATAGGCGCTGAACATGCCCCTGCGTATGGTTCTACCGGGGTCCCGCACCTCCTCGGCTACGGACGCTACTTTGGTGAGCCCACCGTAGGATATGAACACCATACCGGTGACCATAAAGACACCCTTCCATCCGCCGGTTCTGAAGGGAACGTAACGGTGCACATCGATGTGATTGAGTCCTGCAAAAATGTAGAACAGAATGAGGGCGATGAGAATGCCAACGGTTACGACCTGTACCGTGCCGCTCTCCCGCACACTCAGCAGGTTCAGCACCGTCAGCAGAATCGTGAACCCCACTGCAATGAGCCTGCCTCCTGGCATCACGCCGATATACGGGTACAGCACGATGCCCAGTCCCGCGATTGCAAAGGCGCTCTTCAGGCTCATGGAAAACCAGGACGCGAATCCTGCGAATGTGCCGAACAGCGGGCCCATGCTGCGGTGCACGAAGAAATAGGTGCCGCCTGATTTCGGCATGGCGGTGGCGAGCTCTGCCTTGGAGAGTACAGCCGGGATCATGAGAAAGCTTGCGAACACATAGGAGAGAATGATGGAGGGCCCTGCCACGACGTAGACCACGGCAGGAAGGACGAAGAGGCCGGAACTGATCATGGCCCCCGCAGCCATGGAGAATATCTCCTTCGTTCCGAGGGTCCGTTTCATGGACATAGTTGAACGAATCACTGTTCTCTCCCTGCCAATGGTTCGGTCGTCTCACGGATTATGGCGGGCTATTCATAGTACTCCCTCTCACCGAGCAGAACCTTGAGCTGCTTGATGGTCTCTACGATTTTCCCCCGGTTCAGGTCCTGAAAGCGCTTCGGCATCATCTCCCTACTCGTGCACTCGAGCACTGCGACCAGGTGCTGCAGCTCGATCTCATGGGGATAGGTGGGCGGCACAAAGTCTCTGATCGTTTCCTCCAGGTCTTCAGCTGTTATGATGACATGGCCTGCCATGGCCGCCGAAAATTTGGCACGGATGAGGATTGACTCTAGATCGGCACCGGAGAAATCGAAGTGGTAGCGGTTGAACAATTCGACCACGTCCACCTGCTGGACCTTGAGTTTCAGCTTGCGCACCAGGGTCTCGAAGAGGTCCTGCTTCTCCTCGATGGTCTCAGGATAGAAAAGCGCCAGATGCTCCTCCGCCCGGCCCTGGCGCTTCAGGTCGATGGGTAATAAATCGGGACGGCAGGTGATGAGGAACCAGATGATCTTGCCGCGATACTCCGTGTTTCCCATGAACGAGGAAATCTGCGCGAAGATGCGGTTGGAGGTCCCTGAATCGCCCTCCTGATGGCGGTGCCCGAGAAAGGCATCGGCCTCATCGATCATGACGCCCACAGGAGCCATGGCCTTCAGTATACTCAGTATCTTTTCCAGGTTGGCTTCGGTGACGCCCTGCCACTTGCTTCTGAAGTTCTGGAAACGGACGATGGGTATACCGATCTCTCCTGCAAAGGCGTTGACCATGAAGGTCTTGCCCGTCCCAACAGGTCCCGCCATGAGATAGCCCATGGGGAGCACGTCGAGGCGCCCCTGCTTGATGGCACGAGCCGCGCTCCTGAAGCGTTTCTTCACGAAGTCGTGGCCCGAAACCATGGACAGGTCGTGCTCCGATTCGATGAACTCCAGGAGACCGATCGCCTCACTCTCGATAATCTCCTTCTTCATCTTCCGCAGATAATCCAGGGTGATGCGACGGTTTTCCTGATAGGACTCGGCGGCGAGCTGCCGTATATTGACCAGGTTCAGGCCACCCGTGATGCGTGCTACCTTTTCCGGCGTCAACCGGGACTCGAGGAGCAGCAGCTCCTGCTTCTCAAGATACTCCAGGAAGCTGGCACGGACCTGTTCGTCAGGCATGGGTATGATCACCTTTACCGTGCTGGGTGCGCGTATGATCTTCATGCTCAGGTCAGCCAGGTTCTCGGTGAGGAGAATGATCGAAATATCATTCTCGACAAACAGCGGGTCCGTGGCCCACCGGTTCAGGGTTACGAGACAGTACCGGTCCTCGTCGGTATAGGATGAAAAGTTCGTGTTCGGTATGATGGTCTCGGCGTAATCGATGAGCAGCACGATACGGTACCGCTGCCTGACATTTGCGTAGAAATACTTCTCCAGGTACTGAAAGGCGGACATGGGGTTGCTCGTGAGGAATTCCTCCGCGGGTCTGTTCGCCTCAGTCCTGCGCATCTCGGCCAGATAATCCTGCCGCATCTCTGGGCGTGCGAAACTAATGCCCGAGGACCGGTCATAGTAGATGATGATGTCCCGGTTGCCGAACAGCACCTCCGATATGTAGTTCTGAATCTTGACGAAAATGAACTCGTTCTCGTTGGTCTTGTGGGGGAGATAGTCTCGGATGTTCCCGTGTACGATAAAGAGATTGGCCGTATTGGAGCAGTACTTGTATGAAAGCTCCTGCGCCCAGTCGGGGAGAATCCTGATAAAGGGCAGATGGGTGAGTATACGCTGTTCCGGCACGTCCCCTCCCAGCAGTATATGTGAATCCTCTTTATCTACGATTTCAGTATAAGATAAACATGGGTGATGATCAACACAAAGCTGGAAGGGCTACTTCTTCTTCTTGAATATGCTTCCGATCTCTCCGATCCGGTCTATGACCGACCTGGAAGCATCGATGTTTTCGTTCTGTATCGCAAGGAAGATCTCCTTGCGGTGCACCTTGATATTCTTTGGCGCCGTGATACCGAGCTTGACCTGGTCGCCTCTTACCTCGACAACGGAAACCTCAACGTCTTCCCCAATCATGATGCTTTCGTTGGGTTTTCGTGTCAGAACCAACATTATGCGGTCTCCACAAGATCTTCTTTCCTGACCTTCATCTCCTCCATAATATAATGCTTGACCGTGTATTCGTCATTCTCCGAAATCGCCTGCCGTGCCACTCTGTTCTTCCTGTTGATGATGATTGGGCCCATGAGGTTTGCCGAGATCTTCTGGTGGTCCTCAGGAACGGTGACGATCGCAAAGTCAATGACATCGCTTCGGTCCTGAGCATCGATTGCCTTGTAGTCATCATCCCGCAGCTTCAGTTCGTAGTCTCCCTTGAAGATCCGTGGGTTGACGAGCACGAATGCAAGTTCAGGGCAGTCAGCGGCCTGCATCCAGTAGAAGGGCCCTTCCCTGGAATCGAGCAGGAAATAGTCCTTGATCCCCTCAAAGCCAAAGAGACCCTCCCGAAAATGAATCTTCTGCTTCTCACTGACCTCAATCTCACCGTAGGGCTTGGTTTTGATCTTCATGTGCAAAACTCCTTACCTTAAAAAGTCGAGTAATGTTGGTTGTATGACACGTGCCGTTACTCCCAGCGCTGATCTGTGCACCAGTTCGAGCATGCGCAGGTTGGTAATGGCTTCTGCCAGGTCAACGTCTTCGTTTTTAGAGAGGATGTCCTCCATATTGGTCCTGTCCTGAATGATACGTGCCTTGATCATGTCGAGACGGTTTGCCCGTGCACCCAGCTCGGTTCGGTACTTGAGGATGTTCTCGATGGCAAGGTCCACACCGCCGATTGCCCTGGAACCCACGTCCTCCGCGTCATCCATGTACAGGGAATCCCTGATCCTCATGACCATATCGAAGATGTTACCGCCAAAGGTGCGTGCCGTGGGCGAGAGATTCTGCGGTGCGTTCCTCCCCGATATGACGCCGATATCCTGCATCAACGTCGAACCCTCTATATCCTCGACCATGATCGCCCGGGCTGATGAGGTTTCGAGGATTATCCCGCCGTTCATGCGGTTCACCGATGCCCGAACGGGAACAGGCGCGTTGTTGATGCGATTCACGATCATCTCGATATTGTCTCCGGCCTTGAACTGTATGGTTACGCCGTTTATCCTGACCCGTGAATCGGCCGGTAACACGTAGTTGGTGGCATTGATCGAAGAAAAGAGTGACGAGCGCTCAGCCCAGAAGACCTCGTTGCCTGGAACATTGATGGCCGCGATGCTCCCCCGGCTGATCTCCCTGTTTTGGGGTCCCATGTCGCCCAGGTAATCGACCTGCTGAATGACTTCTTTCCCGGCGTACTTAGAGTATGTGCGCGTCGCTTTGAAGGGGTTTTCCAGGGTATCGTTTCCCGCAAACACCGTCCTCCCCTTGTACTGCGTGTTCGCAATGTGTACAAGTTCGTTGAGTAACTGATCGATCTCCGTGGCAATCTTTGCCCTGTCTTCCTTCGTGTAGATACCATTGGCGCCTTGAATACCGAGCTCCCGTACCCTTTGTAAAATGTCGGTGGCATTTGCCAGGGCTGTCTCCGCCACGTTGAGGCGCGACTTTCCGTCATCCACATTTTTTTCGAACTGCCCGAGCTCGAACAGTATCCGGTCGTAGGTGATGGAGTGGCTGACCCCTATGGGATTCTCCCGTGGGACCCTGTGTTTGATACCCGTGGCGATGTTGTTCTGGAGCCCCAGCATCCGCTCAGTATTCCGCTTCGAGATGTTGATGAGATTGTCACCCATCATGTTCGACGACACTCTGATCATGTATCGCTCCCTCCCTGTCACAGCATGCGGTTGATGAGCAGATCGAGCATCTCATCGACCTTGGTGATGAACCGCGCAGCAGCTGCGTACCCATGCTGGAACTTGACAAGGTTGACGAGTTCCTCATCGATGTTCACCCCGGATATGGATTTCCGAAGGTTTTCCAGGTTCTCCACGATGAGGTCCCGGTTCATGTTTTCACTCTGTGAGCTTTCTCCCCTGAGGCCGGTGCCGGCGATGAGAGCTCCGTAATATTCATTGAGGGTCTCACTTCCCCCGATCATGATTTTCTGGAAACGGATGCCTGCTATACCCAGGGCATTGTCGCCATTGCCGGCTCCCATCGAAAGATCAGGAACTCCGTCCCCATTGGTATCCGTGCCCGTTGCAGCGGCTATGGACTCGACCTCATTGGCGATGTTTTCATCCAGTCTAATCCACGATGCTGGATGGTTGAATGGTGTGATCATGAAATTCTCAGATATCCTTTGAGCCATGCCAATCTGGCCCTGATCAAATGCACCCTCATCACCGCGATTCCGCAGTATACCCGAATACTGTACCAGAAAGTCGCCGGAATCCTCCAGATGTTCGATGGCAAGCGCAGGTGTATCGGACCGCACCACGAGCCTTCCCTCAATATTCAGGTGCATCTTTACGTCGCTCTCGGCATTGTTCACGCGCGTGAGCAACTCACCGACGGTATCGGTGGCCGTGTATGCAACCTCGGCCCCCTCACCGAGCCGGATCACACCTTCGAGACCGACCACATCATCGGGGTTCAACGTATGAGTGCCTGTGATCCTGAAGACAGCCGTACCGTCTACGAATCCGTCGCGATTGAAATCATAATCACCCAGAGGATTGGCCGTCACCGGTTTCTCCATGAAGAAATCGAGGCCCGTTCTCAGATTAAGACCAAAGCCCTTGCGATGCACGCTGTTGACAAGATCCATGAGGCTCGCGGCAAATCGATCGAGTGAATCGATCTGATATTTCAACTCAACGTCACGGGCATCGAGGTGAGCCTTCAGTTCACCGGACAGAAGCTTGAGGGGCGAGCCGTCCACTGCCCAGTGGATGTCCGAATAACCCTCGTTGTATGGATTGCGAATGAGCATGAGCTGTTCAAAGTGCTTCCCCTGCACCAGATGCTTTCCTCCGATATAGACCATGAACTCATCCTGGTCGCTTCTTCCTATGTGTATGTCCACGTAACCGGAGAGCTTCTCCACGAGCAGGTCACGTTTATCCCAGAGATCGTTCGGATTGTCGCCGGTCGCCTCCACGCGTAGGATCTGCTCGTTCAGCTTGGCGATCTGCTTGGCAATGTCGTTGATCTCCTCTACCCTCATCTGAACTGCCCGTTCGATATTGTCCCTCAGCGACTTCAGTGCCTGATAGTTGTAGTTGATGTGCCGTGCCAGGGCCCAGCCGTATTCACGCACCGCTTCGCGTGAACCGATCTCCTCAGGGTTGTTGGCAAGATCCTGCCAGGCGGCCCAGAACTTGTCCAGGGTGTTCATGATGCTCTTGTCCGAGGGCTCATTGTGGATGAGTTCAACCTGATAGATCCAGTCGCTGAGACTCTTCCAGTAGAACAGACCGTTTTTTTCACTGAGGATTCTATCCTCGAGCAGCATATCCCGCGCCCGGAGTATCTTTTCCACCGCCACGCCCTGACCGATCTGTCCGGGCGTATTCTCCCTTGTCAACCCCGGAATGTAGAGCGGGTCAAAGACCTCAAGGGTTACCTTCTGTCTCGAGTATCCCTCGGTTTCTGCATTGGCAACGTTGTGCCCCGTCACATGGATCGCTGCCTGATGAGTGACCAGGCCCTTCTTTCCAAGTTCGATTCCTGAAAATGTGGACATCATGGCTTTTTCCTAGGCCTTCACATCAAAGACCAGTGAAGGATGTTCACGCCCATTACCCCGCTCCTCTCCGTCACCGCTGTAGGTCTTCCCGTTCGAGCCCGTTCCGGAAAGGAGGGAGAGGGTGAAGTCAACCACCTCTAGACTGCTTGCGATGAGCTGCTCGCACCTGAGGTTGAGATTCTTCAGATCCACCAAAAGTGATCGGAGGGTCTTTCCCCTCGTGTGCAGCTCATCCCTGCCTTCGTCCGGTAGAAGCCCTGAGATCTGTGTGAGCGTATGATTCGGATCCCCTCCGATCATGCCCACGATTTCAAGCCGCTGACGCTCCGTTTCCTCGATGCGGTGGAGGACCTGCCTGCTCCTGTCCACCTGTTCCTCGAGCCCGCGCCAGTCCTGATCCAGTATGAGCTTGATCTTTTCCTGCTCCCGAGTAACAAGCTCCCGGTGAAGGGACACAAGCTTTTCCATGACAGAGACAAGCTGCATGTAGTCCATGATCCTCATCCTGTACTGTGTCTTAATGTACCTATCGGACAATTTTTTAAAGTCATAACAGTGCGGCATTAACTTTTTACACTCATTTCGCTGTACGGTCGCCCGCCGGCATATTAACTTAGGGTCCAGTAACAGTGAAAAGATGCAGGTCTCTCCTTCACTCAATTTTTAGGGATACAGGCTGATCGATCATGTTCAAACAACGGATGCGCACAGGAGGAGCAGGAGGGATTCTCACATGCTCTTTGATACTCCATCTCATGCTGTCGATTGCATGTACAAGCCACTTTGCCAATGGAGAAACCCGTATATACAGGGAGCAGGCACCGGAGAAGGAGTACATCAACACCTACCGTATCGAGGAGACGGGATCAGGTTTCTTCGTGTCAATCATCTCATATCTCGGTGAGAAGCTGTATATCAGGAAGGAATTGTGGCTGGACCAGAGCTACGCGACGGTAAAATGGAGGTATGAAAACCTCATTGAAAACATCGACATCTCGGCAATAAGGGACGGAAACATTATAAAGCTTACCGGCATCAATCGGGGGCAAAACGTCGATCACATCTACGAAATCGATTCCCTCCCCTGGAAACAGCAGTTTCCGCTTGATCTCGAGAGATTCGTCAATTCAGAACAGGAATCAATTAAATTCTGGGCCATCGGCACGAACGGACCTGCTGACATGAAAATCGCACAGTTCATTGCGAGTAAAAAAGAACGGAGTCCTATCAGAATCAACGGCGCGGAAACGGAGACGGTACGAGTTCGGGTCTCCTTCGCAGGTGTGCTCTCGTTAATCTGGCACGGGGACGCATGGCACCGCCTGTCTGACGGCAGGTTTCTGCTTTTCGACAGCACTTCAGCACCGGGGTACCCTCCAACGAAGGTCGAATTGATCTCTGAACGACTTTGACTCTCTTCCCCCTCACCTCTTTGGGAACGCATCGAACAGTCGACCGAAATCTATACCCCCGATACGCCTGTCGCGGTATTTGTCGGCAATGTTTTCCACAGCATCGGTCAGATGGGGCGAGCGTATGCCGTACTCGATCGAGAGGTACGCCTCGAGAAATGCAGCAAGCTCATCGCAAGCCCTGATAAGACCGCCGTCAATGGGAAGATACCCGTCACTATTGTAGTACTCCGCCATCTCGCTATCCGATACGCCCGTCACGATACAGCCATCCTTCATGATACGGTTGCTGAACTCATCGATGATGAAGTACAGCATTTCAGCCTGCCAGTTCCTGGGTAGCAGAGGGAGAAGCGATTCCTCGACCTGAAGCTGCTCATACTCCTTGATGATTGTTTCCAGCCCCTCCACCGAATGCTTGACAGGTGAGATAATGTCGCGTGTCAGTACTTCGGGCAGATCGTGAAATAGACCGCAAAAGAAATTACCGAAACACCTCTTCCTGCATGCTCCTACTTCAAGTGAGCAGAGATACGCAGTAACGGCAACGATGAGCATATGGCCGAGTACAGAGGTTCTTGGAATGCGGGGAACTCCGGACCAGCGCCGCTGAAACCTGAGCTGTCCACATAGATTGATGAACCCGTAAGTGTTGGTTTCAAGGGAGAGCTTCTGCACGCCAGCGAGGTCACAGCACTCCTCGAGACGGCCTTCGATCTCGTCTCGCGTCCGCTCTATCCCGTGGATGAAGGGATTGAGATGGTAGATGATCCTGAATTCCCACTGGGTGGCCAGGTAATGGGCAGCCTGCAGTATGCGCTTCTCATGGCACAGAAATGCATCGTCGAAAAGATAGCGCTCGAACCGGACCTCGAAATCCCTACCCAGGTCGGCAATGTCATCCTTGATCTGCTTCACCACATAGGCGTTGAGTTCTTTGCCCTTACGCTCCATCATGCGATGAAAGATCGGGGGTTTGATATCGGTGAGTATGACCCTGTGGAGAAACTCGAACAGTCCGCCCTCGATGACTCCGAGCCAGTCGAAGTTTTCGTTTCCAGCCTCCTCCTCGAACTTACCGATTACATAGGCGATGACGAATTTGTGCGCCTGCTTGTCAAGCTCCACTATCTCGAAGGGTCTGACGTGGTCATTCCACCGCTGAATGCTCGCCGCCTCGTACAATCGCTGCAACAGCCCCTTCGAGATCACGGGAGCTCTCCCAATGAAGTAGTGACAATATGCTACAACATGCAGGGGGGAAAATCAACATTCACAGGTTGTGAACAGGTACCGAAATATCCTGAACGGCAGGTTTCGGCTCACCGAGAAAGAAACCCTGAGAGTAGTCGATGCCGAGGCTCCGCACAATGTCATATATCTTCCTTGAATGCACATACTCGGCGATGGTCTTGATACCCATCTTTCTGCTGAAACTCACGATGTTTTCAACGATGATCCGAGAGTTTGCATCGGTGTCCATCTTTTCGATGAGCGTACCGTCGATTTTCAGATAATCGAGCTGGAGCTTCAGGAGCACGTCGAAGTTCGAGTATCCTGCGCCAAAGTCATCGATGGCGATCTTGCACCCTACACTCTTCATGTCCCTAATATAGGCCGCAAACTTGTCGAAATCGGTGACGCTCTCCGTCTCCAGTATCTCGAAGGAGACCCGGTTTCTGATCGTGGGAAACTCAGAGAGGGCAAACTTGATGTACTGAAGGGTGTAGGGATCGAGAAAGTCCTCGACGGACATATTGATCGAGAACTCCGTGGTGCTGTCCCGGAAGGCATCAAAGGTCTTCCTGATAATTGCCCGCGTGATCTTGTCATACAGCCTCGATCTCTTTGCAATGCTCATGAAGAACTCGGGAGTGTAAATCTTTCCACCGCGATCCGCGATCCGTGCGAGGCACTCGTACCTGTCGATCTCTCCTGTTTCGTTTATGATGATGGGCTGATAGTAGGGAAAAATACGGTCGTACTCGATGGCGTCCGCCAGTATCTTGATCCACTTCAGGTTCTCCTCGAATCGGCTCATCGTCTCCCGGGCATCCCGGTAGAACATGAAAGGCTTGCGGGACTGTTTGGCTGTTTTGAGGGCTATATCTGCACATGAAAAGAGGCTTCGGGATCCCACATTTTCAAACTGGGCAATGCCCATGGATACACGGAGCATGATCTCGTACTCCGCATATCCATACCGTTCCTGCTGTATATATTGGCTGATCGAATGTGCAGTCTCCAAGAGCATTTCCTGGGTGACCCGCCGCTTGCTCATATCGATGAGTACGGCAAACTCGTCTCCGGCAAGCTTGTACACCCCTTCCACAAAGTCCGGAAGTATGTGTGAAAATATCCTTGCCAAAAACACCAGTACTGAATCGCCAATCCGGTATCCGAAGATGGCGTTGATTTCCTTGAAATCATCCACGTTGATGATGATGAGGGTCGGGGAGGCTGCATTGGAGATATCGATGAGCAGCTTTTTCCGATTATTCAGACTTGTGAGCGGATCGAGATAGATCTGTCTTTCCAGGAACCCGACGATGCGATGATGCCGGTCAGCTATGAGATAAACGAAGAAGGATACCGCGAGGAGATTAACGAAACCAAGAAGCGTGTAACGCGCCTCATGAGGACTTTCAACGACACCAAACCGGTTGAGTGTAATGAGCAGAAGATATACCGCCGCATACCCTCCCACCCAGAAGCTGCCTTCCCGTTTCCCCAGTAAATAGTACGCTCCCACTGGAAAGGATATGAGAAAGAAAAGATTCGTGAAGGCGTAGACGCCTCCGTTGGTAAAGGCGAAGTACATTGCGAGCATGAACAGGGCAAGCAACCCGTGACTGACCAGCTTAATGCTGTGGCGCTTGCGCAGGAGCACGATGAGTCCGGAAAATGCAGCTGTGAGGGCAATGTAGAGGGGGCTCAGGTGATACTCGCTGGAAATCAACTGAATGACGAAAATGGCACCGCAGATCACCGCTCCGAGGAGCAGCGCACTGTTGAGGAATTTGAGCTTTGTAACGGTGTTATACTGCTCAAAGCCCTGAAGCTTGACGCGGTATCTGCTTGTCAAAAAGCTCCGCCAGCGTCGTTTCATTCGTTCGAATACCATACCCGTTACCTTCGTCTGCCTTCGATCAATCGATTGCCCATACCAGGAGCGGCTTTCCCTCCTTGTCGGTAAACTTTCCAGAGGCGATCAGTATGAGGTCGACCAGCGCACCTATACCGAACAACCCAAAGGTGAGTAACCACAGAATACCGCTCCCAACCCTGTTGACGTAGAAACGGTGTATTCCAAGCACTCCTAAAAACCATGCTACGAGCCGTGACTTGTCGCTTGCCCCTTCCCGCTGTTCGAGAAGTTTCTTGTATGCACCGTGGGGCACCCCGCATTTCGGGCAAATGACCGCTTTTGAATCGATGAGAGAACCGCAGTTCTCACAGTACTTCTGGGGTTCCCCCTTCTCAGATTTCTGAGTTTCCATGTAACGTCTCCTTCACGAACCGTGTGCATTACACGCACTGCAGCCTCGAGTCGCCGTCTTCGCAGCAGACATATACACAATATACCATCCAGCCAATATATTTCAATGTTTTCGACTCTGGAATGTTCCGCGAGTTCGGCGGGCGTCTCGAATACTCGCCTGATAGAGCGCATCGAGGAAACTGAAACCATCATCACGGGTTGTTGCACAGGGGAGGCAGATTGCATAGGCGAAGGGCCTCCCAGTATAATACAGGCAGACCCTCTGTAATGGATCTACACACTTATCCGCTCTCACGAGCTCTTTGCAAACGTAACTGCCTTCACAGCTTCATCGCGCACCCGCTCAGGGGTGAAGCCGAACTTCTCCACAAGCACCTTGTAAGGAGCCGAAGCACCAAAAGCATCATGGCACACAAGCCTGCCCGTTTCGCCGGCATACCTGTGCCATCCCATGCCTACTCCTGCCTCAACGACTACCCTGGCACGAATGCCGGGAGGAAGCACTTCATTCCTATATTTCTCATCCTGCAATTCGAAGAGCTCCCAGCACGGCATTGAGACCACACGTGCTTTCAAACCCCTCTCCTTCAGAAGCTCCTGCGCCTTGAGTGTCAGCGAAACCTCGGACCCCGTGGCTATGAGTATGACATCCGGGTTGTCTCCCGTATCGGAGAGCACGTATGCGCCCTGTTTGAGCCCTTCGGCTTTTGCATATTTGTTCCGATCCAGGATGGGGAGACCCTGTCTGCTCAAAATAAGTGCAACGGGCCCTCCCCTGTGTTCTAAAGCAACTTTCCATGCAACTGCGGTTTCGTTTGCATCGGCTGGACGTATGACCAGAAGATTCGGAATGGCTCGCAGTGCAGCGATATGCTCGACTGACTGATGGGTGGGGCCGTCCTCGCCGAGCCACACGCTGTCATGTGTCCACACCCAGATAGTGTGGAGATGGGAGAGTGCAGAAACCCTGACGGCACCGCGCATGTAATCGGAGAAGGTGAGAAAGGTGCCTCCAAATGGGACAACCCCGCCGTGATATGCCATACCGTTGACTATCGCAGCCATGGCGTGCTCGCGTACGCCGAATCGGATGTTGCGGCCTCCCGGACTGTCCTTCTGCTGCTCCTCCGCATCGGTTATGTAGGTGTTTGTCGAAGGTGCCAGATCGGCGGAGCCGCCGATTAGAGTGGGAAACACCGTCGCAATGGCATTGATCACCTTTCCCGAGGCCACCCGTGTTGCGAGCGACCCCTCGTCGGCATCAAATACGGGTAATGCCTTTTCCCAGCCTGCGGGAAGCTCACCCGCCCAGACCGTCTTCCAGGTCCGCGCGAGATCGGGATGTTTCTTTGAATAGGCCGTAAAGAGCTTCTCCCATTCCTCCTGCATTTTTACGCCCCTCCGGGCGTCTTCCCGGTAATGACCGAGCACGTCTTCAGGAACGAAGAAGGGAGGCTCCACAGGCCATTCAAGGTTCTTTTTCGTGGCCTTCGCCTCATCCTCACCGAGAGGAGAACCGTGGGCTGCATGGCTGTTCGCCTTGTTGGGGCTGCCAAAGCCGATGATGGTCTTCACCCTTATAAGGGTTGGTTTTTCCTTTTCTGCCCGACTACTGTTCAGTGCCGACACTATGGCTTCGATATCCCTGTTACCGTCATCGATTTTCAACACCTGCCATCCGTAGGCCTCGAACCGGAGTGTCACATCCTCGGTAAAGCTCACCCGGGTGGGCGCCGCGAGGGATATGTCGTTGTCGTCGTAGAGAACGATCAGCTTGCCCAGGCCCAGATGGCCGGCAAGGGAAGCCGCCTCGGCTGCAACACCTTCCATGAGATCACCGTCCGAGGCGATCACATAGGTGTAATGATCCACAAGGGAAAATCCGTCCCGGTTGAAATAACCTGCCAGAAAGCGCTCGGCAAGGGCAAACCCCACGGCGTTCGAAAGACCCTGACCCAGTGGCCCTGTGGTGGCTTCCACACCCGGAGTCAGATGGGACTCTGGATGACCCGGTGTCTTGCTCCCCCACTGCCTGAAAGCCTGGAGCTGATCCATAGTCATATCCCTATACCCCGTCAGGTAGAGAAGCGCGTAGAGGAGCATTGAACCGTGTCCTGCTGAAAGTATGAAACGGTCACGATCTGGCCATTCTGGATCAAGGGGATTGTGCTTGAGGAACTTCGTCCAGAGCACATAGGCCATGGGAGCTGCGCCCATGGGAAGCCCCGGGTGTCCCGAGTTTGCCTTCTGAATTGCGTCAACCGCAAGAAAACGAATCGCATTGATCGAGCGCTGTTCCAAATCAGTCATGTATTCTTCTCCTCATCGGTTTTTGGCGGACTTGAAGGAAACACATAGCCATGTAACTGGAGGTTTCAAAGAGTATCGGTAATACCCAGCTCACGGATACCTGATAAAATATCACCCTGCCGGGATGAGTCAATCACTTTCCTTTACTGCCTTTGCAGTATTAGCTTTGATGACAAGTATATGCGGAGGGTGTGTGTTCATGAAGCTTGCCTTTTCAACAGCCTGGGCAGATGGAAATATGGACAGGGTGTGCGCCGTACTTCCCCACATCGATTCCCTGGAGATCGGGAGCAAAGGTGACGGCAGGTTTTTCCAAGAACTGGAAGATCTTGTCCGTAAGGAGAATGTGCCGGTAACCTCGGTTCATGCCATTGCATACCCCGGAAAAAGTGTGCAAGACGCGGATTACGCGCCGCGTCTTGCAAGCCTCGACAGACAATTACGGAGGCGTGAAATCGATGAAATGTCATCTACTGCCGAATGGGCGCTGGGCATCGGCGCGCGGGCGCTCGTTATTCATACGGGAAAGATCGAGGATGATGAACTGAAGGAGATGTACCTCGACTACAAGCAGTCAGCACTGATCGGGATGCCCTCTGAGGCCCTTGAAGAACAGTTTGAGGAGATCGTTCGGAGACGTGCGGAGCTGAGCAAGCCCCATGTGGAATCGATCATCGAGGTGCTGGACATCCTCTGCCCAAGGTATGCAGAGCTTGATTTCTCAATCGAAACCCGCGTGAATTACTACGAGATTCCACTTCCCGATGAGCTGGAGTTCATATTTCAGGAAGTCTCATATCCCAACCTCGGCTACTGGCATGACATCGGCCATACCTGTGTGCTCGACAGGCTCGGGTTCGTACCCATGAACACGTGGCAGCAGCGTTTCGCACACCGCTGCCACGGGGCCCATGTGCATGACATGGACCGGAGCCTGCTCGATCATTACCCGCCCGGTGAAGGAGTGCTGGATATACACTGTTTGCTGGAGCAGTTCGGGCCCGGCGTGCTGCTGACACTCGAGATCAATGCCCGAAATGACTTCGAATCGGTTATGCGGGGAATACACTACCTTCGTGCTGACAGGATACGTGTGTGAAAATCCTAATCATGATCGGGGTAGCGTGCCGTAATTGATCGGATCACATCGAGGGAATCGAAGAATACGTCCACCAAATCGGGATCGAACTTGGTACCGGAAAGACGCTGCATCTCATGCAGCACATCCTCTTCTGACCACGCTTCCTTGTAAACCCGTTTCGAGCGGAGTGCATCGTAGACATCGGCCAAGGCAACAACCCGGCCATAGATCGGTATCTCCTCACTCTTCAGGGTGAGGACGCTGCCGTTCTTTTCCCTCTTGGTTGGACGACCCGTCAGTATGTCAACAACACCGGGATAGCCGGTACCATCCCAGTTTTCGTGGTGTGTGAGGGCAACGATCGCGGCGATTTCGTCCATTTCCGACTGTTTGTTGAGGAAGAGCCGGGCACCGAGAAAGGTATGGGCTTCCATGATCTTCCGTTCCCTGGGTGTGAACCTGCCCGGTTTCTTGAGAAGCACATCGGAAATGGCAACCTTGCCCACGTCGTGGAGCATGGCCGCCATTCTCAAAACATCCCGTTTTTTGTTGATCTCATCGGGGGGCATGGTCCGCCGGCGCGCCCATTTCTCATAGAGCTCGATGGAGTACGAAGCCACACGGTTGACATGGGGTCCCGTCTCCTTGGGATCCCTCAGCTCGCTCATGGCGATCATACGGAGTATGAGAGTTCTGGTTAATTGGGCCCGCTGCAGCGCCATGCTTGCGGTGCTTGCGAAGTGCTGGCATACGATTACATCCTCGGAGTCGAATGGAACCACCGCTCCTCCGCTGTCCTGCTTGTTGATGATCTGGAGCACCCCGATGATATCTCCCCTGCTTGTCTGCAGGGGTACGGTGAGCATGGAGGTGGTCTTGTACTTAGACACCCGGTCATAGTTGGGGTTGAACTGATAGGGTGCAGAGGAGGGGATCCTGTATACGTCGGGGATGTTCAGGTACTGCCCCGTTGCCGCCACGTATCCTGAGATGGACTTTTTGTTGATCTCGACACGGAAGGTCGAGTAGATGAGCTTCTGGCCCGGAGGAAGTTTCTTCTGCAGGGTCGCATTCTGCACATAGCTGAAGACGAGATCACCCCTATCCCTGATGTAGATAGATCCGGCGTCCGCGCTCAGGATCTTGCGTGCTTCAGTCAGTATCCTCTCAAGCAGAATATCGAGGTCTTGAACGGTCGACAATTCCGTATCGAGGCGGATGATCTCTCTCAGACGCCTGGTTTCGTTGCGCATAGAATCTGACCTCTGCCACCTTATCTGTATTTATCGTCAATCTGAGCCGCTTTTTCAAGCTCCTTATCGTTGATCAGGCCAAGAAGGAGCTTCAGTCGGACGACTTTCTTCGCCGACTCCACAATCTGGTGTTTGAATTCCTCGTCGAAACCGATTTCATAGCGTACCTCATCGATAACGGCCTCCTCGTCATCGGGCATGAGCACCATATCGCAACCTGCCCGCAGGGCCTGCACTCCGGGTACATCGAAGGATACAACAGCACGCATATTCAGCGCGTCCGACACCACGATACCGTTGAACCCGAGACTCTCCTTGAGCACACCGGTAATCATGGCACGTGAAAGTGAGGAGGGTTTCCCTTCAGTATCATACATTCCCGCGCCCTTCACTCCTATATGACCGACCATAACGGACACAACCCCCACCTCTATTGCGTGACGGAACACGGGTATCTCGAGGGGAACTCCCTGTGCAAACAGAAGCTCAATATGAGAGTCACCCTCCACGGATCCGTGACCAGGAAAGTGTTTGACTGTTGAAACGATCCCGTTGGCCTGCATGGTGTTGATGAATATCTCTGACAGTGCCGATACACTCTCCTGCTCCGTGCCCAATGAGCGCCGGCCGATGACCGCGCGGTTGAATCCATAATCGCACACCGGTGCGTAGTTGATGTGAATGCCAAGATCCCGCAGAACCGCAGTAATATAGAACGCAATTTCCCGGGCCTGCTCTGTTGTTCTGATTTCACCAGCCCCCGGTATGCCCTTCAGATCGGTGATTCGTTCGTGCAGGAGCAATGGTTCACCGTCAATCGCATACAGGGGGAGAAGGAGTCCCGATTTACGCGACTCCTCGGTAAGCGTCCTCGTATACTCCCTGATCTCGCTGCTCGTGGCACCGAGGAACATAACACCGCCTGCCTGCCCGCCACGTATCAGCTCTAATACTCTGCTGAAGGAATTTCCCTGCGACCCGCAGGACGTAACGATGAGTTCAGCGATCATCTCCCGATAGGAGAGCTCTTCGATGATGCGATCGATGATGCCCTCCACCTCCTCATACTCATCGTAGAAGGTCTGAATAGGGTGGCGCGCCATCGGCGAAGGGGGCTCTAACACCTTTGACGCGCCATCCTTCGGCAGTACAGCGCCGGGGAATACACACAGTACAGCGATGATGATCGCTCCTCTATTCATGATGAGTTCCCTGAAAACAACCCCCTCTCTTTATAAAAACATGTTGTACGTAGCAAGAGGTTGCCCGAACAACCGACGCGTGGGTTCACGAGAAATCACGCGGCTTGATGGCATCATCGAGATCATCGATCCAGCCGTTGCCTGCACCTACCCGGGAATCGACGGCCTCGAGATAAGGTTTGATATCCAGCAGGGGCGTACCGTCGTAGGCATCAATGTTCTCGGTATGTATCACGTTGTCCCGTATCTCCCTGATTCGAACGACACTCAAACCGATCGGATTGGGCCGTACAGGAGACCTGCTAGCAAAGAGTCCCGTCTTTACACCCTGGGCCCAGGACGGAGACACGGTCATGGGCTGTTCATCGCTGATCTTGTCCAGATGAAAGAGCACGAGGAGGTGCGAAAAGCTATCCATTTTCCAAAGCCCCTTCACGAACCTATCATCGAGCACGATACGGCACGGTGTTTCTCGAACCTTCATCTCTGAATAGGGAGTTCCCGCCTCGTAGGGTGTGTGTATGGTCCCGATCTGATGGTATTGAATGTGATGATGGGATACGACCTGTTCATGCACGTGTTCATGTTTCTCCGCGGACCCCTCTTCGCCATGGAGCGCCTCCCGGGCCCTGCGCAGGTGTTCGACGGTGCTGTGCGACAGTTCCACGACCTTCCTGAGCTCACGGGTCACCTGTTCGTTGCCGAACGCCTCCACTGCACGCAGCCATTTCTCGTTTTCCTTACCGTGCCCCTCGCCGTGCTCGATCATGTATGAAAGAATGGCTTCAACCCGTGCGCCATCGATTCCCTCTCCGCTCATGAGACCCTCCCACTAAGGTCGCCCCCTACTTTTTCGAGAACGATATAGTTCTTCAGAAAGTTTACCTCGACAATAGAAAAACCCTCCAACTTCTTCTGCTCCCCAAAGAGCGAGTCGATTTGCACGTCACCCTGCGCCGTGACCCAGACCCTCGACGCCTCCTCCACAATGACACGCCTTTCTTCATCCTCCTGCACATAGACGGATGACAGACACATTTTCATGACCTCCCCTCACGCTGTGTGTAAAAGCCATAGCTCTCTTCTCACCGGCACGTCAACACCGTGCAACTCCTGAACCACATTCAAGAAACCTCAGTGTTGATCAGTCTCAGGGTTTCGATGAGGATTTGCCAGAACTGGTTGACGCTCCCGATGTGCACCCGTTCATCAGGGGAATGAGCGCCCCTGATAGTCGGACCCATGGACACCGCATCCATTCCCTCGAACTTCTGTTTGATGACACCGCACTCCAGTCCCGCATGGATGGCACACACATCGGGGACTCGACCAATGACACTCTCCGCTCCCCGCTTCGCAAAGCCAAGAACCCTCGATGCTGGATCAGGATTCCAGCCCGGATAACCGACATCCTGCTCTATGCGAGCTCCCACAAGCCTGGAAATGCTCGTATGCACGTCGCAGACCCCCTTCAGAGCGCTTTCCACGGAGCTCCTGTGGCTTGCATGGATGTGGACGCTCTCTTCCTCCGTTCTAATAGATGAGAGGTTGCTCGACGTTTCCACGAGATTCGCTACAACGCCGCTCATAGCAAGCACGCCATGCGGAACAACCATGACCGTATCAATGATGTTGCCTGAGGACCCTTCATCGAATACATGAGCCGGCAAATCAACCCGGTCCAGGTCAAAGTGAACACTGGGATCATTTGCCTCGAGCTCCCTCCGGAGTTCCGATGTGTACCGATCAAAATGTTTGTCGAGGTTTTCCAGGTCCCTTTCCTCCACCGTGACCACGGCGAAAGCCTCCCGCGGAATGGCGTTGTGCTTGTCACCCCCCTCTATAGAGGCGATGCGGAGAGCCGCTACGCTCCTCAACCTGCTGATCACGCGGGCCAGGAGTTTGATGGCGTTGGCGCCGCCGAGATGTATCTCTGCACCCGAATGGCCGCCCCGTAGACCTGACACCCCTATCCGCAGAGCCTTCAATTCTCGTCCCACGCTCACGGTTTTACCGGGAACGAAGAGGTCGCTGTCCCTGCCCCCGGCGCACCCCATGTAGAGAGCCCCAACCTCTTCGGTATCGAGATTGATCATGATCCGTCCGCTGATCATCTTTGTATCGAGGGCAAGAGCCCCGTTCAGACCGACTTCCTCCTCAACGGTGAAGAGAAACTCCATCTTACCGAACTGAAGCTCCTGGTCGGCGAGAATGGAGAGCATCGCAGCTATACCTATACCGTTGTCGGCACCGAGGGAGGTGCCTTCAGCCTTCACCCAATCGCCCTCCACGCAAAGGATGATGGGATCGCGATCGAAATCGTGGCTGCTGTCGGCGTTCTTCTCGCATACCATGTCCACATGGCTCTGGAGCACCACCACAGGTGCTCTTGCAAATTGCGGATGGGAAGGCCGGGTCATCACTATGTTTCCCGCTCCGTCCTCCCTGTGATCGAGCCCGTGATCGTGGGCAAACTGCAGGAGATAATCGAGGACCTCACGCTCTTTTTTCGAAGCCCGGGGTATCCGTGAAATCTCCTCGAAGTAACGCCAAAGCTGCCGCGGTTTCAGGTGTTCCGTTACATATGCCATGGTTTTACCCCCCTGCAGGATTCACATAGGCATGCTGCCATACGCGCCGCCCATAAAAAATAGTATCAATGTATCCATTGAACAACAGCTTTTACCGCTGTTATGACATCGCTTCAAACTGAAGCGTGTAGAGACGATGGTAGAGGCCCATCTTCCGCAGGAGGCTCTCATGCTTGCCCTGCTCCACGATCCGCCCCCTGTCCAGAACGATTATTCTATGGGCATGCTTGATCGTTGAAAGCCTGTGTGCAATGACGATGGACGTTCTACCCTTCAAAAGTGCCAGAATCGCATCCCGTATGAGCCGTTCGGTCTCGGTATCGATGCTGGAGGTCGCCTCATCGAGTACCAGAACCGAAGGGTCCGCATAGAGCGCACGCGCAAAGGAGAGAAGCTGCCGTTCACCGGCCGAAAAGGTGGCGCCTCGCTCCATCACCTGCTCTTCCATGCCACCGGGCAGCGATGCGATAAACCGGTCGATGTGGATGACACGCGAGACCTCGCTGAACCACTTCTCATCATAGGGTGTGCCGAGCGTGACATTCTCCCGTACGCTCCGGGAGAAGAGGAACACATCCTGCATGACCGTGGCAATGTTCTGACGCACCGTCTCGTAGGGAATATCCGTGATGTCGACTCCGTCGATGAGTACCTGCCCACGCTGCACACCGTAGAATCTGGAGAGGATATTGATGATGGTTGATTTTCCCGCTCCTGTCTCGCCGACGATTGCAAGGGTCTGCTGCGGTTCCACCGAGAAACTCACGCCCTTTAGCACCCACTCTCCTGGCTTGTAACAGAACCATACGTCCCTGAATTCGATCCTGCCCCTGAAGTCGTGCCTGCCGGAGAAACGCCGCGGCAATTCCCTGCTCCAGGTCTCATGTGCACCTTCCTCTCTCAGAATGGAAAGGATCTTCTCACCCGCAGCATTGGCACTCTGCATGATGTCGAACTTCTCCGAAAGGTCCTGTATGGGATGAAAGAACCGCTCGATGTAGGCTATGAACATGACCAACAACCCATAGGAAACGCGGTCCTGTACGATACCCCGCGCCCCGAAATAGATGACAGCCGCGATGGCGAACCAGTGCATGAACCCTATGAGGGGTCTGAACACCGCGTTCACATAGAGCTGCCCAAACTGCGCCCGGTATACCTCGTCATTACGGTTCAGGAACTTCCTGTAATTGGCGAGCTCTCTGACGAATATCTGCACGATGCGAATGCCCGTTATGGTCTCGTTGAGGAAGCTGTTCAGCTCGCTGATCCTGGTGCGTATCTTCCGGTAGGCGTTGCGCACCTGCACCCGGAAAAGCACGATAAAAAGGGTGAGAAAGGGAAATGAGATGGCCACGATGAAGGCAAGGACAGCGGATGTGAGGAACATGATCACGGTGATGCCGACAAGCAGCAGCATATCCTGAAAAATGGTAACGAGTACCGATGAGAAGAGCTCGTTCAGTCGTTCGATATCGTTTGTAACACGGTTTACGAGCTTGCCGACAGGATTGCGGTCGTAATATGCGACATCCCTGCTCAGAACGTGCTCGAATACTTCTCGTCTGAGATCACGCATTGCGTACTGGGAAAGCCGCATAAGATAGATGATCTGCAGATAGGAAACCGTGAACTGAACGAGAAGTATACCCGTGATGAGGCCGATGAGCTGTACGATGCGGGTAAAATCCCGACCCCGCAACAGGGAAATCTCACTGACCCTGAAACTGTTCAGTAGAGAATCTTCAAAGAGATACAACCCTTCTCCATACCGGAGCACGCGCCCACGCTCCACGAGCACCCTGACCTTTTCCACAAGGGCAGAATCGGACAACTCAGTCTCCACGAGCAGATAACTCTGCCTCGAGAGCGCACCCGAGGCAACGAGCTTCTCCATCTCGGTCTTCGAGAAGAGCTTCAGTTCGGACTGGAATAAAAAGATCTTCCCCTCCGTCAGCTCGACCCCCCGCCGAACAGCCATGTTGAACCTCCGGTCCGTGGTCATCTCTCCAAGCTGCTCCAGCTGGGCGACGCGTCCCTGTTTGAAGATGAAACGATCGATGATGGTCTTGAAGAGGAGGGGGACCGCCAGGTTCGCACCCGTTATGAGAAGCACGAAGAGAAGCGAAACGACGAGATATCTCCGGTATCGGAAGATGTATCGGAAGAGGAGTTGCAGAACCTCACGGTTGTACAGCCTTCCGTTCTCCTCGGATTCTTCGTGAGCGTAGTCCATGTCTTTCCTAGTCCTGAATCATTCCTTCCAGTCGCTGCAGCTCGTAAAGTCTGTTGTAGTAGCCGTCGATCAGGCGGAGCTCATCATGATTGCCCCGTTCCCGGACCCGCCCCCCTTCGAGCACCACGATGATGTCGCAGTCCTTCACCGTGGAGACACGGTGAGAGATGATAACCGTTGTACGGCCCTCCATCTCCGCCCGGATGCCTTTGAGTATCTCACGTTCCGCCAGAGCGTCCACTGAAGAGAGGGCATCGTCCAGAATGAGAATATCCGGTTTGACGATCAGCGCCCTGGCTATGGAGAGGCGCTGCTTCTGTCCGCCCGAGAGCGTCACACCGCGCTCACCGACCACGGTATCGAATCCATCTCCGAATGCAGTGATCTCATCGTACAGCGCTGAAAGCCGTGAGTAACGAACGATTTCCTCGAAATCCTGTTCCTCCTCATCCAGTCCGAAGGCAATATTGTTCCTGATGGAATCGGAAAAGAGAAACGCATCCTGGGGAACGTAACCGATGGATCCCCTGAGCACAGAAAGAGGAATGCCATGGAGATCGATGCCGCCAATAGTAATGGCCCCGTGGGGAACCGGAAAGAGCCTGAAGAGCAGCGAGATGAGCGTGGATTTTCCCGAACCCGGTTTTCCCATGATACCCACTGATGTGCCTGCCGGAATATCAAGGTCGATGCCCTGAAGAACCGGTTTCCCGTTGTAACTGAAATGCAGATTCCTGATGAGAATGTCGCCCTCTATGGATCGGATGTTACGGTTTATACTTGCGGTATCGACCACATCGGGCTCGGTATACATTGAAAGATCATGAACACCCAGCCGATGGCGATCACGGGCCAGATAAGCAAACCCAAATACATGCTGAATGAGACGAACTCTCCGAAGGTAAGCCCTCCCAGTATTACTGACCGCCCTCCGACCAGATAGAGTATGGTCATCGAGAGATTGGCGAGAAGAGTCACAGCGGGGAAGAAGAAACCCCATATACGGATGAGCTCCATGTTCTTCCGCACGTAGTCCTCACACTTTTCCTCGAAGCTCAACACCTCGTGTCGCTCCTGGGCATAGCCCTTTACCACCCTGACACCGGAAAAGGCCTCCTGCGTCCGGGCGGATATTGTGCCGAATGATTCCTGCACCGCCTTGAACCTGGTCTGTATGAGCGGGCCGTATCTGGTGATCATGAAGATGATGCACGGCAGGGGCAGTACGGTAAAGATCGTGAGCCGTACGCTTATGGACAGAAGAAAAATGAGGGAAAGGGTACCCATGAACAGGGCATCCGTGAGGGCAAGGAAGGAAGGGCCCGTCGCCATCCGGATGGCGTTCACGTCGTTCACCATGAGAGCCATGAGATGACCCGTCTGCGTGCGGTTGAAATAGGAAAACCCGAGCCGCTGCAAATGGGAGAACATATCCTCCCGAACCTCCTTTTCGATCTTACGCGCCGTACCCATGATGAATATCCGCCAGAAGAACCTGAGAATCACCATACCGAAGGCCAGGGAGAGGATGAACAGGGTATTTTTCAATACCAGGTCCTGGGAAAAGACGGCGTTACCCAGCGCATCGATGGTGCGCTGCACGATACGGGGAATGATGATCTGGATGAGATCAACGGCCATGAGCACGAGCACACCCGCAGCAACCGCGGGTACATGCCGCTTCACTAATGAGAGTATGAAGG
>SMTZ1_10000277_pt1 | contig 52349 bp, 63 predicted proteins | sample DeeMarSWOR136_30_FD_25667 | JGI IMG/M metagenome (IMG submission 25667) | reverse complement strand
ATTTTTGGTTGTTCATGATAATATTGGTGACATTGAGAGCAAACACGACCTGATACCTCTGTGTGGCTTCATACTCATAGATATGTTTGTGGTTCCGAAAGAGGTATGGTGGAGGGAATATTATTGTCCCTTGGAGAAAAAAGTCGAGACGCTCCAGAAAAAATACTTCAATGATCCCGCGGCACTTGCTTTTTTAGTCAAAGAACAAAAAGAAGTTGAAGAGTTCAAAAACAATCCTCAGTATCATGGTTCAGTATTTTTTGTGATACACAAGGTAAATTCCTGATTTACTTTTCTGTATTGTTCAAGATTTCCGACATCATACCATTTTCCTGAAAATTGATACCCAAAGATATTTATATATTCATGGACTAAACTCAACTTTCCTCGGGGAAAGATATACATACAGATAGCAGCGAGGGTATATCTAGGTTTTCGTGGTTTTTCCTCAAAACTGACGAGGCGATATTGATCGTCTAGTTTCACTTCATTGTATTTTGTGAGCTGTTTTTTATTACTCACACGGTGTACAGCGACGCTTGCACCTCTCTTCTTGAAAAATTTTATGAAATCATTTATGTCGAAGTTAAATAAATTATCACCTGCAGCAACGAGTAAATCATCATCAATAGATGCTTCTTCTATAGCGAATTGTATATCGCCGATAGCACCGAGCTTTGTGTCATTAGAGGTCGTACCGTCAGAAAGAATGTGTATTTCTTTACCGCTCGAATATGCTGTACTCCACTTTTTGAAATGAGCATAGTACTTCGCATTTGTAACTATGTATACTTTATCTATTGCAGGAATCTTTTCAAAATTCGTGAGATTATATTCTATCACCGGTTTGCCAGCCACAGGTAATAGGGCCTTTGGTCTGTTCCTTGTGAGCGGATACATTCGTGTGGCATAGCCAGCACATAAAATTAAGACCTTCATGTCATAATCGTCTGTAACTACATTATTCTAATGTTTTCTGAATATAAGGGACAGCGACCTTAAATAGTCAACCATCTCATTGTATTATTTTGAAGCTTGTTATCATAGATTCGATATCGGCTTTTGTCTTCGCATAGTCGCTTTCGACGATTTGTGAAGCAAACATATACATACGACTCTCTTCTTTATGAACCGTAGCAATAATATCCACAACCATCTGGTCTAACGCCTCAGCAGAATAACCACTTGCCCTAACGCGATAGGCGTACTCACCGCCCCATTCTGTTTCGCCCTGGTCTTCAATTTTGTAGTCTTTGATTCTTGCTTCAATACAGTATCCATCGAGTCCCTCCAGAGTGGATTCCATGAGCATATAGTGAAAGTCCTCATTCGAGAGATTGTGTAAATCCTCAGACGGAATCTCTAAATAGAAGCTGCCGACTTCTACAAGTTTGAGGTCACCAGAACGGAATTCGTACATTTCATGATCCTCTGAGACCTTCCGCCATCCAGCAGGTGCCGTGATTTTGAGACCGGCTTGTGTATGTATATATTCTTTCGGCACAGAATCACCACCACAGTTAATAGATAATAAAAGAACAAGAGTAACAACCACAGTATATTTTATTCTCATTTTAATCCTCCAATTATTTGTGACACATTATATTTATAACACAAATAGTGTCAATCAAATATTCAATAAAAACGTGCAGTATCCGTTTTTAGGGCAATGTTTCAGTTATAAAAGAGAAAATGCTTGAAATTCTATTATTAGTGAAGATAATACAACGACATAAGTATTCAACAGTCGAATGAGGAGAAGTCAGCAGGTGAATTGCCCCACTCATGTGATCAGGGCCGGGACGTCCTGATCAAAGGTCGCAGATTCTCGTTTCCATTGGAAACGGAACTGAAAATTATAATCAAATCGGAGATTTGGGGGATTTAATTAATTAAGGAAGCCCTGCCCTTATCTAACGGGCGGGACGCTGAAAATTAATAAAGGTAGTCCCTCGACCCGCCAAGAAGTGTGGCTGGCTCGGGACACTGAATCTTTCAACTAAATCAAAGATTCAGGAAAGATTCATGGAGGTGAATATGAGATACATATCAATGATGCTGGGAGTACTCTTCCTGGCAATGAGTGCTTGCACAGAGGTAGTCGATGTTGATGCAGAGAAGGCAGCAGTGAAGGCTGTCTTAGATAGCTACGTAAAGAGCGTGATAGACGAAGACATGGAGCTCTATGCAGAGAACGTAGCCCATGATGAGGCGATGGTTAACTTCGGTGGTTTTGGTACACCTATTATAGGTTGGGATGCCTTGAAACAAGTCATGGATGGGCAGAACGAAGCCTTATCTGGGACAAAAATTGATGTCAGCGATATGGCTGTTTATGTCTCAGGGGATGGGAAACTTGCATGGGCTGTCTGTCTGTGGAAACTCACAGCTATGATGGGCGAAGAGCCTATCGAACTTCCTGTCAGATGTACCTGGGTTTTGGAAAAGAGAGAAGGTCGCTGGCTCATTGTTCATTTTCACAAATCAATGCCGGCTGGATAAGCACACAACACTGAGGGCACAGCGACGACAGCATACATGAAATACCCTGTAACCAAGAGCATGATTTTGACGTATTGTGAGTGAAGGAGGTATTATGGATATTAATGAAACCATTGCGATAACTTTTTTCCTTTTTTTACCGGCGGTAATCATAATAATTGCAATCCTAGCACAGTACCAGAAGAAGAAGAAGTACTATGAATCACTGAATAAGGCGATTGAACTCGGAAAGAGTGCTGAGGAGATTAAGGAGATTTTTGCGATAGAAAAACAGCAGCCTGAGCGAAATGGTATGGGATTTCTGAGAGGGGGTATCATCATCGTCGGTATAGGTGTTGGTATAGCTGCAATAGCTGCAATCGTTGGTGAATCGGATGCGTTTAGCGGAGCCGCCTTTATCCTTATTCTTGGGCTTTCGCTCATAGCTGTATATCTTTTGACAGGGAAAAAGGTTAAAAAATAGGTAATCGTTGGCATTAAACAGAAATGAAATTTCTTGCCTGATCAGAAGCGCTCAGGATGGTGATGAGAACGCATTGACTAAGCTCATCACCATCCATAAGGGACTTGTGTTTACTATAATTTTCCGTATGGTTAATGATTATGATGTCAGCCAGGAACTTACACAGGAGACATTTATTAAGGTATGCCTCAATATGAGAAAAGTTAAAAATGAAAAACATTTTCGCTCTTGGATGTGTGTGATAGCGCGTAATATTGTTCGGGACTATCTTCGCAAAGCCAAGAGGCGTCGCACAATCTCCCTGGAAGATATTGGCGAACTTCGTGGACACTCGAACATTGAGCTGACAAGGAGGAATATGATTATCCAAGATGCCTTAGGGAGATTGAATGAACGCGACCGGATGCTTCTCACCCTTGCCTATTATGAGGACTTCAGCCTTGCTGAAGTAGGTAATGTTATGAAGATGTCTGAGCAGAATGTCAAAGTCTGCCTTCATCGGGCACGGAAAAGGTTGAGAAAAGAGTTGGAAGGATATGAACATGAAGTCTTGTCAGCACAGTGAAAAAATAGTAGCATACCGTCTCGGGTCACTTACCGACAAAGAAACACGAGAGTTCGAGGTTCACCTTAAGACTTGTTCTGCGTGCCAACAAGAGCTCAAAATTGAATCAACGATTGAAAAAGAACTATCGGTTGAATTACAACCAGGATTTATCGAGGGTAAAGTACTTGCCCATATAAAGTTGTATCAAGCCCGGGATATGAGGTCTTTCTGGCTCTATGCCTTCCGGATGATTGTCTATGGTATTACTGCAATAATTGTCGGATTGATCTTTATTCCGCTCATATTGAAATTTCCAATTGACCGTGTCTTTGACTTCATCGGTCTCTCGACACTGACAAATCAGATGGTGACCTCAACGAATTTCGCATTACTCCTCATTGGATTAGGTTACATTCTTATATTTATAAGCACACTTTATTCATTTGCCCATATCAGAAGATAGCCTTTAAACCAAGGTTGACTTCCTCTAGAATTTGTTTAGAGTTAGCAGTGCAACGTTGTTCTTCGTTCACGAACGCGACTCAAATTTTTGACCAAATCGAGGATTTGAGGGAAAATGGCTGTGGTCCATCGACCCGCCAAGAAGTATGGCGGGCTCGGGACACTGAATTTTACTACCAAATCGGAGATTTGGGTAAAATTCGTGGGGGTGCTTATGAAACAAACAGATGCAGTGTCAGATGTGTACAAATTAAATCGTGATGTTTTGATAGCACAATTAAAGAATCTTGTTGGACCATTATTCCTGAGTAATGAAACTATTGAGTATATAGAGAGTCTGCTTCCTTTTTCACAAATACAAAAAAAGGTTGAGAAAGGAGACATGACGAAAAATGACGTTTCTGATCTCGTAATAAAATATGCAAATAGCCTGAGAAAAATAGTAAAGACATCTGGACGTGGAGTGATTACCGAAAAGGATGTCAAAGAGGTATTCGATCAACTAAAATCTGAATGCCCGTTTTGTGTGACAAAATCTTCTGCAAAGAAATAGTGACAGAGATAAGAAAGCGAGATCTTAGAGACAGGAAAACATATACGCAATCCTGGCATGGTAAGAATGTTAGTGTTGTCATATTGTATTCACGGGCTGGGGTTGCACAGCATATTTGGCTAAGTACTCATGAACATGCAGTTCTCATTGATACCGGTGATGGATTGCTCAGGGATCTTCTCGATAATAATTTTGACCTCATGCAGCTCAGAGCTATTATTTATACGCATGGTCATTTTGATCATATGGGTGGTCTCTACTCACTTCTCGGATTCTTAAGGATGATAGGAAGAATCGAACCGCTGCATGTCTTTGCCCCAAAGGGTTGTACTGAGGTTTCTGCTATAACTGATAGCTTTATGAAAATCTACTCAGACACAATACCCTTCGAAATAGTGTATAAAGAGGTTCTACCACGTGAGGGCTTCCGGATTGCAGAAATTTCTATAGAACCATATCCAGTTATTCATTGTGGGAGTACTCATGAAGGAGGCATATTAGACCCGATACCGGCATTGGGTTATAGATTGACTCATGGTGATGAAATTGTTGCCATAAGTGGTGATACTGGACTCTGTTCTTCACTGAAGGGTCTAGTTAGTGGTGCAGATCTGGCAATCATTGAATCAGTGTACGAGCGTAGTGAGGATGCAGATAAAGAAACCATCGATAAGGTTCATCTATCTGAAGATATTGCAGAAAAACTTGGGAAATTGGCGAAGGAGTTCTTTATAGTCCACAAGGGGAGGAGAAGAAGTAAATGATTGTGGAAAGAAGTAGTGCCTTTTCTGAATAGAGAAGAGTCGAATCGGAAATTTATGGATATCTATATTAATGGACCCCGCCCTTCAGAGAAGGGCGGGACACTGAGATTTTCAGCTCCCGTAAACGAGGGCTCTCGTTCTTTGAACGGAGCGAATCGGAGATTTGAGGGAAAATGGTGGTAGTCCCTCGACCCGCCGAGAAGTGTGGCGGGCTCGGGACGCTAATTTTTGTAATTAAATCGAAGATTTAAACAAAAATTGCGGAGGTGCAACATGAAAAAGGGTCAGAAGAAATTATGTACGGTAACAACTAAAATTGTCGGTAAACCCGACGCTAAAACAATGAGTATACACTTTAGTGCAAAGGATAGATTAAAGGCAATTAAGTTTGCCAGTGGCGTATTCCAGGCCTTATCACAGGGAAAAGGAGTAGATATAACATTCAGTCTTCAAAAGCCTTTAAATAAAAGAATAGTAAAGATATCTGTTACAGAGCCAAAATAGAAGCCTTGGAGGTTTTCATGAATACCACAGATAGAACTCTAAAGTTTGTGCTTATCTGGATTGCGGTTATGCTCACAATTCTTGCGGTTGATAAAATACTACATATTCAGTTTGCATTTGCACAGGAAGATACACTACGTTCCCAGATTGTATTCAAGGAACCAATAGAGATAGTAATAAGAGAACCAGTGAGAACACGAATTACTGAGTGGAGTGCCTATCCGTCGCAGGCAATAAAGGTAAAGATAGATGATCCCTGGCCAGCACAAATAAAGATCAAAGACGAGGTGAACATAAAAGGAGAATTGAGACTGAAGGATTGAATTCTCGTTTAATCACTCCACTGAATAGCGTAAAGGAGTTATTCTATGAGAAGAGATAATATCACACGCAAAGATATCATCACGGCTTTCATCGCAGTCTTGAAACCCTTGGATTATATATATAGCCTCTGGGAGGCAGGTGCTGCAGCCTTTAATAGAGTAGATCAATGGTCAGATATCGATCTGTATGTTGTCGTTGAGGATGATCACGTCGAAGAAACCTTCCTGTCAATGAAAGAGGCTCTCTTAGTCCTTTCTGAATTTGATTTAACATTTCGTCTACCAGAACCAACCGTGCATCTTTTTTGTTCCTGGATATTGTGGTCATGAAGAGATCGAGCAGGGATAAATTCCTCCAATTCAAGATTCATGGAAGACCATTGATTCACTTTGATAAGATAGGCGTCGTTAAAGATGAACCAATCGATCCCGAATTTTTTCTTAAAAAAATCGAGGCAAGATTGGAGAATCTCAAGATAACTTTTCCATTGTTTCGAGTATTGACGCTCAAGGAAATCAATCGCGGTAATGATGTTGAGGCATTGAGTTATTATGTAAGTTATACATATCGACCATTGCTAGAGGTCCTCAGAATAAAATACTGTCCATATCACTACAATTTTTTTACTACATATATCTATTACGAACTACCCCCTGAAATAGTGAAACACCTCCACAAACTATACTTTGTGGCTAATGCGTCAGAACTGCATAAGTGCCAGGTTGAGGCTGAGGCGTGGTTTTGGGAAGTGGTAAAGAGCATTAATCTCGATGAGGTGAGGCTGAAGATTTCAAATCCGAATGCATAAAGGTGAGAGTGAATTAAAGAACAAGAATATTTTACTTGCGATTTCCATGGAATTAGGATAATATAAATGATATCATAGGGATAACAAAGGATGAGACCGGTTCTAAGATTTTTGAGTAATGAACTTATTGAAAAGATAATTTCAGAAGCACGAGAAATACTCTGCAGGCTTGGCGTTGAGATTCACAACAAAGACATTCTGTCGATGCTCTCTGACCATGGAGCAAAAGTAGAGCCCGACAAGAATCATGTTCTCTTCACAGATGACATTATTGATAAGGCGCTCAAGGCAGTCCCTCGATCTTTTAACCTCTATGATGTCCTTGGTAATGAAACCCATAAGTTTTCAGGATACAATGTTTATTTTACGCCAGGCTCTGCAGCACTGAATATCCTCGATGCCGTGACCAACACCATACGAAAACCAAATACAGAGGACTATATTAATTATGCTAAAGTAGTAAGTCAGTTGAGCAATATTGCATCACAGTCTACGGCGTTTATACCGGCTGATGTTCATGAAAAGATTTCAGATAGTTACCGGCTCTATGTGAGCCTGTTGTACTGTGAAAAGCCGGTGATCACTGGAGCATTTACGATTGAATCATTCATGATTATGAAAGACCTCCAGGTCGCAGTCCGTGGTTCAACAGAAGAACTTGCGCAAAAGCCGCTCACCGTGTTCTCCTGCTGTCCGACATCACCGCTCAAGTGGAGTGACGTGACGTCACAAAATGTTGTAGATTGTGCCCGATATGCAATCCCTGTAGAGTTTATTTCAATGCCCCTATCAGGATTTATGGCACCGGTTACTCTCGTCGGAACGCTCGTGCAGCACACTGCTGAGACCATCAGTGGTATTGTCATAAGCCAGCTCACTAACCCTGGCACACCAATTCTCTATGGTGGATCACCCGCTGTGTTTGATGTCCGATATGAGACGACCCCCATGGGTGCGGTCGCAACGCAGATGATCGATTGTGCATACAACGAAATCGGTAAATATCTCGGCATACCAACTCAGGCATATATCTCGCTCAGTGATGCGAAGCAATTGGATGCACAGGCAGGACTCGAGTCGTCAATGGGAGCCACTCTCGCTGCACTCTCTGGTATAAATAATATAGCTGGGCCTGGCATGCTCGATTTTGAGAACTGCCAGAGCCTTGAAAAGCTCGTGCTGGACAATGAAATTTGTGGCATGGTCCTTCGGATGATCAAGGGCATAGAACCAAAGGAAGATTTTCCTGCCCTAGCCAGAATTGAGGAACTCCTTAGAGAGAAGCATCTGCTTGTGTCAGAGCATACGCGTCGCTATCTCAAGGAAGAATTTTATCTGCCCGGATCCATCATTGATCGTGCACAGAGAACGAGATGGAAAGAGGAGGGAGGATTAACGCTGTTGCAGAGGGCACAGAGGGAGGTTGCGAAGTTGATAAGTGATTATGTACCTTCTCGGCTTTCCAATGCTACGAAGAAAGAACTCATGAACCTAATGAAAGACGAGGCTCGTCACTATGGTATAGAGGATCTACCCCGAATAACTATATGAGAGAGATTGTTAAGATATCAAGCGATGCTACAGAGCCGGACAGGGAAGATGTATTGAGAATGCAAGGTATTCCTATGGATAAAAAACCGTCTGAAAACACCGTGCATCTCTTCGAAAAATCAATGGAGCTGTATCGGACATATGCGCAGCCTATGGGTATCGTCTCAGAGATATCAATACCTGCATTTGAAGTAGTCTATACTGGTGAGGCATTGAACGAAGAGAGTACACCACTCGATGAGATTTTCAGGAAGGCAGATAATCTTGCCCTCTTTGCAGTGACAATTGGCGAGCCAGTGATAGAGGAGATCGATGAGCTCTTCAAGTCGAACGAGTATGCGTTGGGAAGTATGCTGGATGCGACGGCCTCAGCCGGAACTGAGAAGGCTGCAGATGTCCTCGAAAAACATTTTTTTGATTTTCTCGAAAAAAAAGCTGAAACGAATTCCGCCACTACGATACTACGGTATAGTCCTGGCTATTGTGGGTGGCATGTGAGTGCGCAGAAACAGTTATTTAGGTATCTCCATCCCGAGGATATTGGTATCACACTCCTCGATAGTTTTCTTATGAGACCATTAAAATCAATATCTGGTGTGTTTGTCGCGGGAAAGAGAGAAATTCATGTCTTTGGAGATTCGTATCCATTCTGCAGACATTGCGAAACCCACTCTTGCCGTGAACGCATAAGGATTATCATGGACAAAAGCCGACCTCATAGCAGACATGGAGGAGTATGATGGAGATACTAAATGAAATCTCTCGTTATTTACAGCATGGCGATTGTGAGAAGGTCGGCTCACTCACGCGGCAGGCTGTAGAGAAAGTACCGCCAAGAGATATACTCGATAATGGACTTATTGCAGGTATGAATGTTATTGGTGAAAAGTATAAGGCGCATGAGATCTTCTTGCCAGATGTACTGCTTGCTGCAAAGGCAATGTATGCAGGCATGGATGTGCTGAGGCCGCTGTTCTTAAAGGAAGAGATGCCTACTGCAGGAAAGGTAGTCATCGGTACAGTCCGTGGTGACCTCCATGATATTGGAAAGAATCTTGTTGGAATTATGCTGAGAGGCGCGGGCTTCGAGGTCATCGACCTTGGCAATGATGTGCCACCTGAGAAATTTGTCGAGACTGCGCAGAGTGAAAATGCGACTGTTATTGGGATGTCTGCTTTACTCACCACGACAATGTTGGTGATGAAGGATGTCATTGAGATTGTAAAGGAACAGGGACTGAGTGATCGCATAAGGACAATTATTGGTGGCGCTCCTGTTTCGGCAGAGTTTGCCCATGAGATTGGAGCAGATTCATATGGCTATGATAGTGCTCACGCGGTTGAGCAGATAAGAGTGCTGATAAGAGAGGTGAATGGGAGACACGGAGACAGGGAGAAACGGTGACGAATTTGATTGATGAGTTGAGAAGTGGTACAATTCTCGTGGCGGATGGTGCCATGGGGACAATGCTCATGGAGCGGGGGCTTAAGCAAGGTGAACCTCCAGAGTTATTCAACCTCACGCGTACCCATATCCTTGAAGAAATTGCACGACTCTATCTTGATGCAGGAGCAGATATCATTCAGACCAATACCTTTGGTGCCTCGCCTTTGAAGCTCTCATCCTATTCACTGGGTAATAGGGTAGAGGAGATAAACAGAAATGCCGTCCTTGCAGTACGGAAGGTTGTTGAAGACCACGCCTACATCTCTGGCTCCTGCGGTCCAACAGGAAGATTTCTCAAACCGTATGGGGACATAGAATCCGAGGAGATGTATAATGCCTTTGAAAAACAGATAGACACGCTCATCAGTTCTGGCGTTGATATAATCTGTATAGAGACGATGATCGATTTGAGAGAGGCAACGCTTGCCATCAAGGCGGCGAAGACCATCTCTCCATCGACCCCTGTTATAGCAACAATGACATTTGATCATACACCTAAGGGTTTTTACACCATCATGGGAGTTTCTACAGAAGCTGCTGTAAAAGGGCTTGACAAGGCAGGTGCAGATATCATCGGCTCGAACTGTGGCAATGGTATAGAGAACATGATAAAGATCGCACAGGAGTATAAAAACTACAGTCGGCTCCCTCTCATAATACAATCTAACGCGGGTATTCCAGCAGTAAAGGGCGATAAAGCAGTGTATCCTGAGACGTCTGAGTTCATGGCTGAAAAGGCGAAAGAGTTGATACGGATTGGCGTAGCAATAATCGGGGGTTGCTGCGGCACAACCCCAGAACATATCAGTGCCATAAGAAAGGTCGTTGATGCCTTCGGCAAGAAAACGTCATCTCTATAGATCGTTGCTCCAATTGTGCGGCTGAAGATCTTCCCGCCTGTGATGGCGGGCTTGGGTCGACAATCAACGATTTCCTGGGACGGTCGAGATAATGTTGGCAGAGACGTTCCGGCTGGAATTTAGTTCCTTACATATACCGTAGATTCCATGGGGGATAAAGCGCGTTATAAAGAGACGAGAAAACTCATCTTGTTAAGATAGAGGGTACGCGATCATTTTTGTCGAGCCTCAATAGGCACAGATATCAAAATTGTATTGATGTATTAAAAGAGGGGAAGAACTCAGGTTCTTCCCCCATCGCGTCAGAGATCTATTTCTCTTTCTTAAGTTCTTCCAAGTGCTCCTCTACAGCCTTAATCTCTTCTTGAAGATGTTCCAGATACTGTTCGAGTGCCTTGATTCTGTTCTTTTTACTCCGCATGAAACCCATGTGATGAAACGGTGTGCAGCACATAAATGCATGCATTCCCATAGGCCTTTCTATGTGTAATCTGATCGGTTCACAACACATGGCAGTCACCCCCTTTCATAAGTATATAAGCAATAACTTATGATTTAGACAGCTCAAACCTATATTAGTTTATGCTTAATTGCTTATAATGTGATTTTTAACAAAACTGGTGGAATAGTCGCATTCTAATCAGCATCACGTTTGCAGGAGTGAACGGGCGGACAACATTTGGCAAGTAATTCAAACAAGTCTTCAAACTCCTTTTTATACGCCTTCAGCGAATCAGGATTTACATAATAATGTACGTGGAACCCCACTCTGTGGCCTTCCATGATTCCTGCATTCCTGAGTACCTTAAGATGCTGTGAGACTGCGGGTTGCGTGATGCCGAGCTCATGGGCTATGGCTCCAACGCAGAGCATTCTTCTTTTTGATGAACAGAGTTTGATGATTTTGAGGCGCGTTGGATCACCAAGCGCCTTGCAAATCTCGGATATTTTTCTTTCGGTATATTTCACAGAACCACCAGCATGTTTTTAAGTATATAAATATATTCTTGTTTTGAGTATAATGAACTCATCCAGGATGTCAAGGGGACGACGGTGTTTCAAAAAATGAGAGATGATGGAGGGGCAATGTAGCGTTGACAATAGAAGAAATTTCAATATATTAACACAAGGAGGCTGATGTGCAGGACATGGAGAAAAAGCGAAATCTTGTTGTTGTACATTATAAGGACGGGAAATTGTTCAAGGGGTACACCTACGATTTCACGCCATTAGCCGATGTGTTTCATCTCACATCAGAACTGGAAGAAGACAAAGGTACAATATACGACATTAACGTTACTGATTTAAAGGCGGTCTTCTTTGTTAAGACACTGCATGGCAGTTCAGACTACAAGGAAAAGAAGAGATTCGAAGAAGTCGATACCTCACGCCATCGCGGTTTAAAGATCAAAATTTTGTTTAAAGACGGTGAGGTGGTTAGAGGAATGAGTCTTGGTTATAGCAAAGAGAGGAAGGGATTTTTCCTCATTCCAGTTGACCCTGAAAGCAATAACGAAAGGATTTGGGTCGTCATGGATGCTGTTCAGGAGATTGAGGTTGGTAGCGCTGCTGTGCCCTAAGCTCGAGTATCGTATTCTGCAGAAGCCATGGATGTTGTTGTCCTCATACTCACCATCATCGGTATAGTTGTGGCAATTGTCTTTGGTTTTCTCCAGGTGACTGTCCCTTTTGTGAAGCGTGAGGTGAGACTTTCAAAGAAATTTCCCTTTTTTGAGTTAAGTCCGCGCGATGCTTCGCTTCCGACTGCTCTCGCATATGTTAATTGGATCACGCGGCAGTATGAGCAGGCAATCGATGCCTGTGACCAGGCACTCGCAATCGCGCCGAATGAAGCGTGACCCTATCTGATAAAGGTATTTACCTACTGGAGCTGGAAGGGTGATACACAAAAGTCCCGCGTTGCCCTGAAAAGTGTACCAAAGGATCATGCGTGGTCTCCATGGGCATGGTACTGGCAGGAGATCTATGAGAAACAGTATCGAGAAGCAATCAATCAACTCGCTTCCACTCCTGATGAGTGGATACGAATCAAAATCTGTGCACGCCCTAACCGCTCCTGGCTGCCTTCGCATACGGACTCTTGAATGAGCCCCAACGCGCCTTGGAAGACTATGAAACTGCAAGGACCATGCTGGAAAAGGAGGCCGAGGCATATCCTGATGATCCTCGATACCACGGCTCACTCGGCATTGCCTATGCATGTCTTGACAACAAGGAGAATGCAGTCAAAGAGGGAAGGCAGGCAGTGAAACTCTTGTCCATTTCTAAAGATGCCTTTTATGGCATACCCTATGTCGAGGATCTCACCCATATCTATACAGTCTTAGGTGAGTATGATGCTGCTTTTGATCAACTCGAATACCCTCTGTCGATCCCTTCTTGGCTCTCACCTTTCTGGATTGCGATAGATCCACGCTGGGACAGGCTCCGCAAGCATCCAAGGTTTCAGGAGTTGATAAGGTAGGGATCCTGTTCAAGCGACTCTATCCCATAGAGACAAAGTGGCAAGGTACTATAGAGCAATAATATTTGACCTTGGTAATGTGGTTATCAATTTCTCATTTGATAACATATTCAATCACTGGGCTGACGTCACGGGCGTGTCTGCTTATGAGCTGAAACGTAGATTTGTTTATGATGAAATGTTTTGCAGATTCGAAAGAGGGGAGATTGATTCATCATGCTTTAGAAAGTACGTGCTGAAAAAGTTAGGAATAGAGATGAGTGATGCTGAGTTTGATGAGGGCTGGAATGCTATCTATTTGGATATAGTCCCTGGAATAGAATATATTCTGCGAGATCTTAGACGACACTTTAGATTGATAGCCTTGACGAACACCAATGAGCTCCATGCTCAGAGATGGAAGATGATGTATGCATCCGTCTTGCGGCATTTTGAAAAGGTATTCTGCTCTCACGAGATGAAGGTACGAAAGCCGGAACAGAGGGCATTTGAGATAGTTTTGAGTTATTTAGAACTGAATCCACATGAAGTACTGTTTTTGGATGATAATCCTGAATTTGTTAGAGCTGCGTCAGGAATGCATATCACAGGCATTTTGGTTACTTCTCTGGAACAGATGATCTGCGAACTGAATAAATGTGGAGTATATTCACCGTAAACACGAACACACAATATATCAGAGGAGCACATTAATGATTTATACTTGGTCTATACAGATACCATACTTTCTGTTGTTATTAGGACTTTTTCGTCAGGGATATATGAAGGAGATTTTGCTGAATAGATGATGATACCTTTGCGAATGGCTTTTTGCCTTGACACACAACAAATTCTGTTTAGAGTTACAGGATGACAATTATTGATCTGCGAAGTGATACAGTGACGTTGCCGACAGACGAGATGCGAGAGACTATGCGCAACGCTGTTCTCGGTGACGATGTCTTCGGTGAAGACCCAACCGTGAACAAACTCCAGGAGATGACAGCAGAGCTGATGGGTAAGGAGGCAGCACTTTTGGTTGCGAGCGGCACCATGGGTAATTTAGTGTGCGTGTTAACTCATTGTGTGCGTGGCGAGGAGGTGATCCTCGGTGATAAATCGCATATTTTTCTCAATGAGGCTGGAAGTATGTCGGCTGTGGGTGGGATTCACCCACATACCATCCCAAATCGACCTGATGGCACAATGGGGCTGGAGGAGATAGAGGCTGCGATTCGGGGTGATAATGAGCACTGGCCACGCACTCGACTCATCTGCTTGGAGAACACCCATAACCGCTGTTACGGCGCAGCACTGACACCAGTGTACAGCGATTCAGTGGCATCACTCGCACGCAGGCGCGGTCTGTTGGTACACCTTGACGGTGCTCGGATATTCAATGCCGCTGTTGCTCTGGACAAGGATGTGAAAGAGTTCACGCGCCATGTCGATTCACTCTCTTTCTGCTTGTCCAAAGGGCTCTGTGCTCCAGTTGGGTCAGTAGTATGCGGAAGTCGCGAGTTCATCGCAGAGGCACGCAGAAAACGGAAGGTACTGGGTGGTGGCATGCGTCAGGCAGGGATCATTGCAGGGCCAGGCATTGTAGCCGTGGAAAAAATGGTCGATCGGCTGAAGAATGACCATGAGAATGCCCGTCGCCTTGCCGAAGGTATTGCAAAGATATCTGGGTTATCTATTGAATTAGAACGAGTACAGACAAATATTGTATATTTTGACCTTATCGATAAACGACTATCACCAGATGAGCTTGTGGTTCAACTCGACAAGAAGGGAATCAAAACTTTACGCACTGGCGCATCACGTTTTCGCATGGTGACACACTATGGCATCAGTTCTCAGGACATAGATGTTGCCCTCAATGCGCTTGGTGAGGTGATGGCTGCATAGTTTTGCTACTACATTTTGAAGTAGTTCCTATTGATATTATCGTGAACTCCCTAACTTTCGACTTATAAATTCCTATATAGTGAGGAGTGCGTGAAGAGAAGCACGATATTTTTAATAGCTATTTTCTTTCTCCTCTATTCATGTAGCACGACCACGATGGCATCGCTGCCATCAGAAAAAAGAGATGCCATACAGACTGCACTATTTAAGGAGTCCTACATGAATGTATTTATTGCTGTTGTCGAGCTTTTCCATGACCAGGGTTATTCTATAGATCAGGCAGATGAGTGGCTGGGAGTCATTACTACCTTGTGGATAGAGGAGAGGGTTGGGTTGTTCTCTAAAAAGGATATTCGCAGAAGGATGAGCGTTCATCTTGAAAGAATCGATATAAATGCAACTCAGGTGAGATTGGAATGTCTTGTGCAGGTAAGAGGAGAATCTGGTTGGCAAGGTGCTAAGGACGACATGCGGATTTATGAAGCAAAAAAACTTTTCAGGAGACTCTTCCGTCTCATCAAGAGAAAGCTCGAAGAGCATAGGTGGATGAAATAGAAGTAACGTGAAACTTTTTGGAGGGACTCTACGTAGTATATAATAGAACCAACCCATGTGAGATGGGGCGGGACGTTCCGACTAATAGTCGAGAATCCTCGTTCGATTCACGAACCGGACTGAACCTTGTGCTTCCAGGCAACGAGGAATTTCGCAAAGTGGTCATATCAGAGATTTAGGGATGGCAGTCCCTCTCTCTCTGAGAATCGGGACGCGCAATTTTACAACTAAATCAGAGATTTAGGTAAAATTAGCGGAATGCCCCGTCCTGCTACGAAGGGCGGGACACTGAATCTTTCAATAAAGGTAGTCCCTCGACCCGCCAAGAAGTGTGGCGGGCTCGGGATACTGAATTTTACAACCAAATCAAATAGATTTGGGTAAAATTCGTGGAGGTTGACATGAAGAGAATGAGTTTGACGCTCTGTATCGCAGCACTCGTTGTGCTTCCCATCATGACCTCTGCACAGGCCGCAGAGTTGAACAAGAAAAAGATTACCAATGTCAATGAACTACCTCGATACACATATGAAGTAGCAGGTACTGTTACAGAGTTGATCATGTCTGAAGAGGTATTTAGACCATTTGCTCGAAAGGTACAGGCAGATATCAAAGAGCTCCTCGCGACCTTTGAAATCGAGGACAAGACAACACTGAGAAACTACTATGGAGTGCTTGTTACACTCGCAATGCTCGAAGGTGAGTATGATGAGGCCAATGCAGGAATCGAGCGGGTTCGTGAATTGCAGGATAAACCTGCTCAAAGACTCACAACAGGGCTTATTAACAAATCGATTATCCGAGCACATCAAGAGGCTGGGGAAAGAGATACGGTCGCCTTTAAGCAGGCGTTTTCTCACTTCTTATCTCAGACAATAGAAAGACTTCCTTGGGAGATGGTGCAAGAAAGAATTGAGGAGTTGAAGGGATCGATGGAGCTTTTTAATCAGAACTTTCTTCTGGGTATAATACAGAGTGAGCTCGAGCCGGTGGTTGAAAAATCAGGTCACATAAGTGGTGACGTTGCTCAGCGAGTAATCCGCATGAACTATCTCATAAACGTACAGCTACCCCTCAAGAATGAGATTCTCCACGTATTTGAAAAATATATTACCACAAACAGAATTGAAAAGACAAATATCTGGGAAAACCGGGATATGGATCTTTCTGAGACGGAAGACCTCACACCAGTTGTTATTGCGATCTGGGACACGGGTATCGATACAGATGTCTTTCCTAACAAATTATTCATCAATACAAAGGAAAAGCTGCCTGATGAGGATGATGATAAAAACGGATTTGTAGATGATATCAATGGCATTGCCTATGATCTCGAAGAAGAAAAAACTCCGGAATTGTTGTATCCTCTCCAGAATGCGAGGCAGAGACTTCCAGAAATGAAGAGTATGATGAAGGGATTGTTCGATGTAATGGCTGCATTAGAGAGCCCGGAGGCGCAGGCACTTAAGCAGAAGATTGCGAGTATGGCTCCTGAAGAGGTGAATCCCTTTATGGAAGACCTCATGCAATTCGCCCTCTATGTACATGGTACGCATGTAGGAGGTGTTGCAGTTGATGGAAATCCTGCAGCACGGATAATGGTTACACGCTTTACGGTAGATTATCATACCATTCCTGATCCCCCGACCACAGAAAAAGCACAAAAGACTGCACAGAACTACAGGGAAACAGTTGAATATTTCAAGACACACGGAGTTCGTGTAGTGAACATGAGTTGGGTCGGAACGCTCAGGGGAACAGAGGACGAACTTGAAAAAAATGGAATCGGTAAGGATGCTGAAGAGCGGGCACGCCTTGCTCGTGAGATTTTTGATATTGAACGGGATGCCCTCTACGCTGCAATCAAGGGTGCACCTGAAATCCTCTTTGTGAATGCAGCAGGTAATGAAAATGATGACGTTGCATTTGAAGATTACTATCCCGGTTCATTCGATTTGCCAAATGTCTCGGTGGTTGGAGCTGTGGATCAGGCTGGTGATGAGACCTCTTTTACCAGTTTTGGAGAGACGGTGGATTTCTATGCAAACGGTTACGAAGTTGATGGTTTTCTGCCGGGAGGCGATAGAATGGAGGCATCAGGGACTTCAGTCTCTGCGCCTCAAGTAACCAATCTTGCAGCAAAACTGCTTGCGCTTGAGCCATTATTGACCACCGAAGAAGCGGTTCTATTGATCAAGGACGGCGCAGACTGGAATGAAGACGGAAGGTTTCTTCTTATAAATCCAAAACGCTCGATTGAGCTGCTAAAGTCCAGAAGAAAGAAATAATGATACTAAGGAAAGTGTAGCAACGTTAGACAACCAAGTATTGACTTTCTGGCAAAATGTGCAATAATGTAGTAAAGGTGTCGCTTGAAGAAGAACTCCTTCACCTATAGAATTATTGAGGCTATTAGAAAAATTCCCGCTGGGAGAGTGGCTACTTATGGGCAGATTGCTATGATTGCAGGAAATCCCCGCGCCTCACGACTGGTTGTGTGGGTATTGCACACAGCATCGGAAAAAGAGAACCTTCCTTGGCATAGGGTCGTCAATCGTAATGGGAAGATATCGTTAGGACGTGGGTCTGGATGTGAGCTTCAAAAAAGGCTGTTGCTAGAAGAAGGAATTACCTTTGACACAGACGGCAGGATTGACTTTAACAAATTTTTATGGGAACCAATCGATTAGACGACGAATCAGTAGAGGGGAAGAGGGCTGCTATTCTTACTCTTCCTCTTCGTCATAGGGCTCAAATACGTCTTTTTCTTCTGCGCAGACCGGGCAGATCCAATCGTCCGGTAAATCTTCAAACACTATCCCTGGTTCGATGCCATTTTCAGGATCACCAAGCTCTGGATCATACAAATAATCACAGACCGTGCATCGCCACTTCTGCATTGCACACCTCCTTTTGGGGCAATAGATTCTATTAAGAAAATAGAGGTTGTCAAGGGAAAAAACATCAGCAGGTATAATCATACCATACGCACTCTATGGATTGGATTTCTGGATATGCGTATGGCTTTCCTGTTTTCAGTCTGGGCGTCATTAGACGCTTAAGCCTTTACCTACTATTAAGTTAGGTCTTTACAAATATAGAATTACCTCTATAATGTGTTATATGAGCATGTCCACTGCAAAAAACAATACAGCCTTATATGGGGGACATCTTGGCATTGCGAATCGGTGAATTGTGTGTGAATAGTGGCCTGGTGAGTGAAAAGCAAGTTGCCTATGCCCTTGAACTGCAAAAATATAGTAAAAAGAAATTAGGAGAAATCCTGATTGAATTGGGTTATATCAAGATGGAAGAGCTGAATCTCATGCTCAGCGTGCAGAGAGTGGAACCAGCACAGTAGAAGAGCTCTCATACTGTCCCTTAGTGGGACATTACAGTACAGGGCTTACTTCGATTGAACACGTACCCCTGAGAAAGATTGTCTCATTTTGAATAATGAGAGATCATCTCCATAATTTTTTTCATATTGGGAATAAATATGGCCTCCACGTGTACACCTAAGTAGGAGGTATCCAATGACAAAATCAACAGATAGACGTTTTATTGTTCTTATTCTCATCCTGATACTCCCAAGATGTGGGGTGAATCATCATTACCTGTTTGATGAGGAGATCAGGACGATAACCGATGAGGAAATAGAATCGTATTGTGGTCAGATATGTCTTGAACTCGGTGGTCACATTGGCTTAACTGCAATTGGTCGATGTGGCGAGTGTGGTGGAATGACACCCTGCTGCAATATGCAGATCTGTGGTGCCTGTGCAGCAGCGCGTGGAGTATGTCCATTCTGTCTGAAAAAGGTAGATTGGACAGAAAACACCGATCCCGAGACAGAAGTGGCTCTCCTCCTTGCGATTCTTGCACGTCATGATGGCCTCAAGGCGAGACGGGTCGCGATTCATGCCCTCACTCAGATAAAATATCCAGGGACACTCGAGACGATGATGAGGTATGCTCATGAAAAGATGCTTTCAAAAGAGCTTGCTCAGGCGGTGGGCGTATACAAGGATGCCCGCTATATCGGCTTTCTCCAGAAGGTTCTTGGCTCTGCTGGAGACGATTATTTTGGCGATGAACAGGATATAGAGTTACAGTATTATCTGTCATACGCAGCACGAGCAGCTGCGCAGAGTCTAGCAGAGATAGGAGATAAAAGGGCAATCGATGTACTGCTGCAAGCAGCCAAAAAGGGCAAACTATGGGAACGATGTTATGCGATTGGTGCACTCGGACGCTCTGCTGATACACGTGCAAAACAGACATTAGTATCCTGTCTTAAAGAGTTCTTTAACAAGAATGAAGATTGGAAATGGATTCCAGGAAGAGACCTCATTGGTGCTACATTGAAATCGCTTGCCAGGATAGGTGATAAAAAAACCGCACTCCTTGTGATACACTACATTAGAAATCCCGGGTGTGATTTTCTCTATGAAGATCTTAAACAGTGTCTTTCCGCAATTGGCAGACCTGCAGTGCCTGAACTCATTGTCGTCATCGAGGAGGATATCGACAACAACCTCTTTGACTGGGGCAGTCAGATCCTTGTTGAGGCGCTTGCAGATATTGGTGACCCAAGAGCGGTACCATTTCTTATCGAATTGCTCAATGCACAATACGCTGACCAGTGGAGGGAACGAGATGTCAAAGGGTTGGCTCTCCAGGGATTAGGGAAATTGAGGGCACAAGAGGCCCTTGATTATGTCGCACATGAACTCGGCCATGGAAAGGACGAGTCGACGCGTCAGAGTGCTGCCCATGTCTTGGGACAGATTGGTGGTTATGAGGCATTCGAACTCCTCGAAGAAAAACTGAAGGAATCAGATACCCAGTGGGTTGAGCGCGAGTGTCTAGCCAGCCTCAATGCTATTGCATTCAACGAGCTCAACACCGACGATATAAAACTGGAGGCTGTGCGCATTACTGCTGAAAAAGGAGGGACAGAGGCTGCATTCCAGTTGATGTATCAGTCAGTGCGCGATGGCGAGACATGGGGCAGAGTCTTCTTTTTTGAGATACTCGATGAAGTTCCTCTCCAGAGGAATTTTTACAATATTGTGGAACTCTTAAATACTGGCAGTAAAGAGGTGTTTGAAAAGACCGTTTCCTTCCTCGGCGAGCTCACAAAAGAGAAAGTGGGCATTACATTCGATGATCCCCCTGAGAAAAGGTCAGAGTTCACACAAACCTTGTATGCTTGGTTTCAAGTGAATCAGCAAGAGTTGAAATAAACTACAGTGGAATTACCTCCCCTCTTGGCATTCATCGAGCATGCTGCTTCTTAAAGTTTTGTCTTGAGGAAGATGATGCTTGACAAGAGCAAGACCGTACATATAATTATAGTGCATGATAGACATATTTACCTCTATATATAGTGTTTATGAGCGTGAGTAGGGAGGATGTACTATGAGTGGTATCGTAGCCATCATGTCAAAAAAAGGTTGTAAAGACGATCTATTCTACGCCACTGACTATCATTCTCACCTCGGCACATCCTTTGGGGGGATGGCGATATCTGACGGCGCCGTGATTCAGAAAAAGATTCATAATATATCAAAGGCGCAATTTAAGTCGAGATTTTCAGAAGATATTGACTTCATCAACATGCAGGGGAATAGGGGCATTGGTGTCATAAGTGATAGAGATACCCAACCCCTCATTATGAGATTGAGGTTTGGTGAATATGCTCTTTGCGGTGTAGGGTATATCGATAATCAGAATGAGCTTGCAAAGAAACTGATTGACGACGGCGTTGTGTTTTCTGAGATGCCAAACGGACAAGTAAACCAGATAGAATTGGCAGCTAAGTTGATTAATAAAGGAAAGACAATCGAAGACGGCATAGTATACATGCATAGTCAGATTGATGGCTCTCTCTCACTGTTAATCCTTGGAAAAGAAGGGATATACGCTGCGCGCGATGAGTATGGGAGGACCCCCCTCGTCTTAGGCGAGAGAGATGGTGATCGGGTAGTTGTATCTGAAACATGTTCATACAAAAATCTTGGATTTAAAACAAAACGATATCTAGGTCCCGGAGAAATCGTTCTTCTCGATGAACATAAGATTACACAGGTAAAAAAACCGAATGATACCCTTCAATTGTGTACATTTCTTTTTGTGTATGCTGGGTTCCCTGCCTCTGAGTACGAGGGGAAAAATGTGGAAGAATTCAGAGAGTATTCTGGCAGAATCATTGCTCAAAAAGACGACGCCGATGTTGATTTGGTTGCAGGGATCGCTGATTCGGGCACGGCATATGCGCATGGATATTCCCATGAATCTGGTGTACCGGTGAAGATGCCGCTTCTGAAATACACTCCTGGATGGGCGCGCAGCTATGTGCCACCTGCCCAAGAAACGAGAAATCTGATCGCACTCATGAAACAAGTTACTGCTGATGTACTCATAAAGGATCAAAGAATGTTGATCACAGAGGACTCGATCGTGAGGGGCACACAGTTGAAGAACTATCTACTCGTCAAATTATGGGATGCTGGTGCAAAGGAACTTCACGTCCGGCCCGCCTGCCCTGCGCTTATGTTCCCATGCAAGTTTCTCTATTCCACAAGGCAATTGGACGAACTCTTTGCACGGAGAGTACTGAGACAAATGTTTGGTAGACATATACAAGAGATAGAGCCTTATCTCGATCCTGATTCAAAAGAGTATAAAAAGATGAGAGAGAATATGGAGAGAGATTTGAATGTCACCTCTTTGCGATATCAGAGACTGGAGGATATGATCTCTGCGACTGCGTTGCCTGAAGAGAGTTTGTGCACCTATTGCTGGACAGGGAAAGAAATTAGCTAAATTTATAACAGAGCTGTATAAGATTCCGAAGATGAAACATGGAGGTGTAGATCTGCATGATGAGGAGATGTCATGATACTGTTGAAATGTGACGGTAAAGAAATAGAGCTGAAACCGACAAAGATCATTGGTCTTGCACGAAACTACCGAGCACATGCTGAGGAGATGGGGGCATCTGTACCGAAGGAGCCAAAGATTTTTCTCAAACCACCATCATCACTTATCGGTAATAACGGTGTAGTATTTTTGCCAAAGATTTCAGCGCGTGTAGATTACGAAGTTGAGCTTGCCGTGATTATGAAAGATAGATGTCGGCATACTCCGTCTGAAGATGCGGAGAAGAACATACTCGGATATACGGTTATTATCGATATTACTGCGCGAGATATCCAGGAAGAAGCAAAGAAGGAAGGGATGCCTTGGACTGCGGCAAAGGGTTTTGACACCTTTGCACCAATCGGACCAGAACTGATACCTGCACACCGCATTGATGCAACTGACCTCGATATATGGCTTAAGGTCAACGGTGAATACAAACAGCGTAGCAACACAAAAAAGATGATATTTCAGGTAACAGAATTGATTACATTTATCTCAGGAATCATGACCCTCGAGCCAATGGATATTATTGCGACAGGTACACCTGAAGGTGTTGGTCCGATGAAGGGTGGTGACCTCATTGAGGCAGGTATTGAAGGGATTGGTGTGTTAACGTTTAGGGCAGAGCAGGAAAGGTGATTTCTTTCTATCCTCATACCTCGACTGCTGCCCACTTTTTATCTTTCCATGCAGTAGTTCAGTTACCATCGACTATAACAAAACAAGCGCGTTGTCAGTGAATCTGCAAAGGAATTTTTTGGATAGATGCTTGACTTCGGAAATCATTACGTTATACTACATGCACAAGGAGAAATTGATAGATATGCCTAGAGGGACACATGTTGAAGGAAAGAATATTGGTCATATTGTTGCCTACACGCTGAGCACCTGTGTATGGTGTAAGAAGATGAAACGACTCTTGAATGAGTTGGGCATTGAGTATGACTACATTGATGTTGACCTTTTGGAAGGAGATGAAAAGGAGCAGGCAAGAAAAGAAGTACTACGCTGGAACCATGCTGGCTCATTCCCCACTATTGTAATCGATAATAAGAAAAGCATCAATGGTTACGAGCCAGAAAAGGTCAAAGAACTGCTTGATTCCTAGATCAAAATAGAAGATAGAAAAACAACGATGGTGTCAAAATAGCCCAGCTTATTATAGTATTGACTTTCCTCTAAAATCGTGTAAAAATGATATAATCACTTATGGCAGAAATTTTTGTCAGCATTATGCTGCTCCTTTCTTACACCGTTCGCTCGAATAATGGCGTGTACCGAGGGACGATTGTCTATGGGAGGGATGCACATCTTGCCGTTGAATCGTTTACGCTTTATCAAAATGATGAACTAGTATATACAAGAGAAAAACCGGACGTGAGTACCTTCTTCTTGGGTAATACAGGAAAGGTCTTTGCCTTGAATGATAAATGTCTCTACCTCTATAGTCAGAGTGGTGAAGCATTGCTTCTTAAAGAACTCAATTATCCTAATGGTTTTGGATTCTCGCCCGATAATCTTCTCTTCTTTGCCTCAGATAAAGATGGGGTCTTTGCGTATTCAGAGAACGGCGCGCTTGTATATACATTCAAGCCGGGTCGACTATTTGCGAGTACTGAACAAGGTAAGATGGTTGCGATCATCTCCCTTGATACTCTATTCCTGTATGAAGATGGTATCCAGAAATTTCAATGGCAACTCAGAACACCATATGCAAGAACTGTTTTCTTTTCAAAAGATGAAGGAACCATTGTTGTAGAGGAACCATCAGAAAACGAAATCTTCAATTTCTATACAGGTAAGAAGGGACGACACGAATGATCATCTTCTTACTCATTGCAACTGGTTGGCCGCTCGCCCCACAGGATGCAACTCATCCATTGGGTAACAACTGGGGTGAATTTCAGAATTATGGTGGCAGTTCATATCTCCATCCGGGTATTGATGTTATGGGGATTACTATAGGCCGGCCAGTCTACGCTGTTGACTCTGGTGTTGTAAAGGCATGGCTTACTACATCAGGAATGTGGCATTGGCGCTTGGCAATTGCTGATTATGAAACTAACGATTCTGTTGAGGCATGGCTCTATGCCCATATCGATGCGTCTCAATACCATAAGAACGTCGGTGATAATGTGGCTGAGGGCGAACTCATTGGTTATCTTGTCGAGTGGCCGGTCACTGGTTTTGACCATTTACATTTTGCCCGCATCAAGGATGCCGGTGCAGTCTGGGAATATGGTGATTGGGCATTTATTCAGAACCCACTGGTACTTATTAGTCCCTATGATGACACTACCAAACCAGTTTTTGAAAATGCGTATGGAAGTAATAGATTTGCCTTCTGCCGGAATAATACGAGCAACTATCTTGAGCCAAGCAATCTTACTGGAGAGGTAGATGTTATCAGCAAGATTTACGATGATACGGGTCTTCCCCTCTCAGAACCGGTATGGGAGAGGCTCATTCCCTGTAAGATTGAATACGAAATTCACGGAGTTGAGAATCAAGTGTCGATGCTCTCCTTTATCTTCTGTGATGTCCTTGATTTTGACAATAACGTTGCCGTTATTTATAAAGATGATGCGACATGCGATTCTCGTGGTGATTATAACTATCGCGATTACTACTTTATTGTCACCAATACGGATGGTGATAGTATTATAGAGGCTGCAGATGCCGACTACTCATGGGTAACCTCAGATTTTTTTGATGGTGATTATTGGATTATTGTGACTGCCTATGATGCAGCTGGAAATTACGCCACAGATAGTATGCTCGTTACTGTTAACAATATTATTGGAATCGAGGAGACGAGGAGTGTTGCGATATTACGACCTTTTAATATAGTACCAAATCCGAATAACGGCACCTTCACCGTAGATGTATGCGACGATATCAAAATTTTTGACGCAAGTGGTAGGTTTGTTACTTCTGGACAGGGTCAATTTACTGAGCTCGTACCGGGCATTTATTTTGCCGTCCTCGAGAGAGATAATCATGTCTTGAGCAGCAAGATAGTTGTCGTAAAAAATAGATAAGATGGTAGATCCTATTTGCTGAAGCTTCTCCTGCAGCTCTCTGTAGTCACCAGATTGACATTCTCATAAATTATGTTACAATTATAAAGACTTATCATAGTTCAGTGCACAGAGAAGTGGTATGACGGAGAATTTCTACGAAACAGAGATTTCACGTCGGGATTTTTTTAAAAAGGGGGGCGTTTTCCTCATTGGCATTGGATTTGCAAAAGGTATCTTTGATTTTCTGAATATGAATAAGGAGCAGGATGTGGATGTAACATCACTTCGTGAGGCAATGTTCTATAAACGACTCGATAAGGGCACTGTTCGGTGTGAGGTCTGCTTTCGCGGCTGCGTGCTTAAGCATGGTCAGCGGAGCTTCTGCCGTAATAAGGTGAATATTGATGGAAACCTCTATAGCTTGGTTCACTCCAGACCTTCAGCAGTTCATATTGACCCAATTGAAAAGGAGCCCGCCTACCACATGTTTCCTGGCACCGAGATTCTTTGCTTCGGTACTGCGGGCTGCAACTTTCGTTGCAAATTTTGTCACAACTGGCATCTCTCGCAACGATCGATTGAGGAGATGGATTATGTCTATGATCTTCCTCCAGAAGATGCTGTAGAGCTCGCCATTAAGAAGAAGATACCTACGCTTTCATTTACCTACAATGAACCAACATCATTCTATGAATATGTGTATGACATCGCGCGATATGCTAAACAGAAAGGGCTCTCAATACTCTTTCATTCAAATGGTTCAATGAATCCTGAGCCGCTCAAGGAACTGCTCACGTATACTGACGCAGTAACCATCGATTTGAAGGGATTTACCCAAGCATTCTACGAGAATACCTCGTCTGCACAACTTGAGCCCTGTTTGAGGACCTTGAAGATTATAAGAGAAGAGAAGAAATGGCTTGAGATTGTCAATCTCCTAATTCCCAGTTTGAATGATAGCCCTGATGACACACGGCGGATGTGCCTTTGGATCAAGGATGAATTGGGTGATGACGTACCACTTCATTTCTCTCGCTTTTTTCCTCATTATCGACTCACACACATCTCTGCAACACCAATAAAGAGTCTCGAAAGGGCACACCAGATTGCAAGAGACGTTGGCATAAAATATGTCACGATTGGTAATGTTCCCGGTCATACATTGAACTCCACCTTCTGCCCCAATTGTGAGAGACGGATAATACACCGGGTCCATTTCCAGGTCGTGGAAAACAATATAGAAGATGGCAAATGTAAATTCTGTGGATACCCGATTTCCGGCATCTGGTAGTTTTCACAAACACTCTTATGAGGCAGAGTCAGAATATCTTCTTATAAAGATGGCATTCTCAGAAAAGAGCTTTTACAATATAGAATTATGAAGACACGAACTCTCTTTGCCATACTCATAATGGGCTTTAGTGGCATTGTTGCACAAGTGTTGCTCTTACGAGAACTATTAATCACGTTCCAGGGTAATGAGTTGTCGATAGGAATAATATTGGCGAACTGGCTTCTCCTCGAGGCATCCGGCGCATATTTTTTGGGAAAGAATATTGCGCATCGAAGATACAAGATCGAGATGTTCGTTTTCTTTCAGATACTTTTTTCGATTTTTTTTCCCATAGCCATATACCTGAGCAGAACGATTAAGGTAATTATTGGTGTCGCATCTGGTGAGGCACTCGGTATAGTACCGATGGTCTTTTCGTCTTTTATCGTGCTCCTCTTGGTGAGCGTTACCCATGGAGCATTATTCACGTTTGGTTGTTCCATATACGATGTTATGAACAAGCCTTCTCGTGGTGCTGCATCAATCGGCAGGGTCTATATCTACGAAACCATAGGCACGCTCATAGGCGGTATTATTTTCACCTATATGCTTATTGTCTATTTCAATTCCGTGCAAATATCTCTCGGTATTGCAGTACTCAATCTTATTATGTGTATTCTGTTATTAGGACGATTCTGGCTGAGTGCAATTAATATAGCCAAAATATTAGGGTTTGTATCGTTCCTCTTTTTGTTTCTTTTCTCTTTTTTAATGTTTTCAAATGGTGCAGATATACTACAAGAGTATTCAATCAAACAACAGTGGAGAGGACAGGATGTTCTACACTATCAGAACTCTATCTACGGGAATGTCGTGGTGACCGTGCGGGAAGAACAGTACACGTTCTTTTCTGATGGCATTCCTATCATTACGACACCTACACCAGATATCGCATTTACGGAAGAATTTATTCATCTGCCGATGCTCTATCATCCTGCACCACGTAACGTGCTCATTATTAGTAGTGGTGCTGGGGGTGTGATTCATGAGGTCTTAAAACATCCTGTAGAACGAATTGACTATGTTGAATTAGATCCGTTACTCTTGGACATGGTAAAGAAATTCTCAACACCGCTTACCGACAGTGAGCTGACATCGCCTAAACTCAATGTTCACTATGTAGATGGAAGATATTTCATCAAAGAGTCTTCTCACTCCTATGATCTCATCTTCCTTGGATTATCCAATCCCCAGGATCTTCAGGTAAATCGCCTCTTCACGAGAGAATTTTTTTTCAGCGTAAAGAAAAGATTAGAGGATGAAGGCATATTGGTTGTCCACCTACCTGGTTCATTAACCTACATAGGTGAAGAATTGAAAAATCTCAATCGCTGCATATTCAACACACTGAATGATGTATTTTCGTACATAGAGATAATTCCAGGAGATGGTACAAATCTTTATCTTGTTTCTCAATCCGAGGGCATATCGTTACTCAAACCTCAGGACATCATCCAGAGATTAGCCGATCGCGGCATTGAGACAAGGCTTCTTACACCATACCATATTGCGTACAAGTTGAACCCGCGCTGGCGCGATTGGCTTTTGACCTCACTCGAACACGCTACCGAGAAGATAAATAGAGACTTCCATCCTCTTGGTGTCTTTTACAGCCTTGCCTATTGGAATGCACTCTTTTCGCCCTCCCTGAGAGGGTTCTTTAATTCTTTTGAAAAAATGACTCTTCCCATGTTTATTTTTGTGTTCTTGGCACTTATGCTGGTGTTGTTCATTACTCGAAAGAGGTATCAAGGCATTGTTCAGGTGAGCATTCCCATGTGCATTGCGACGACTGGTTTTGCAGGGATGGTATTTAACCTGGTACTCATATTTGCCTTTCAGACCTTATATGGTTACGTATTTTCCTGGATTGGCATAATAGTCTCAGCACTTATGGTAGGTGTAGCAGTTGGTGGTTATTTCTCCACATCTCTTTTGGTCAAGAGAACGAGATATCTCACCCTCTTCTCTGGAACAGAGATAGCCATAATTCTTTTTTCCATTATCCTCCCCTTCGCTTTTCTCAAGAGTGATGTGTTATCAACGAGACCAGTTCTATTTCTTCCTCTGGCATTTATCTCTGGATTGTTGATTGGACTTGAGTTTCCTCTGGCGAATAAAATACACCTATCAACAAGAGGCAGCTCAGAATTGAGCAGTACAGCAGGTCTTCTCTATGGTGCGGATCTCATTGGTGGATGGTTTGGTGGAGTGCTGGGCGGTGTAATGCTTTTGCCCGTACTTGGACTTGCTGGAACCTGTGTCGTCGTATGTATGTTTAAATTGAGTACATTTATTCTACTCGTCAGCTCGATCGCCGAGTGCAGAAAAAGAGTGCCTTGATTATTGACAAAATAGTCACCGTCGATATACTTTATTAATCAAGGAGGTACCGATGGCCAAGTTCTTAATTACGTTACCATCAATGCCGATGGACAAGGTGAAGTCCGTGTGAACATCTGTGATTGATGCTTCCAGGGGAAGCAATCTCACGATGGACAAGGCTTATATTGATGAAGTAAAAGGTCAGGCTATCTGCTGTTGGGAGGCTCCTGATCGTAAGAGTGTTGAAGATCTACTTACCAAGGCTCAGATTCATCCAGAGTCGATAAGAGAGGTGACCGAATATACAACCTAATTTTCTGACTTCGAGATTTTGATATTTTCCTTCTCATCTTTAGGAATGATTTTATTGAGACAATTATCGTGACGAGGATTGGGGATCGCATCTCTGCGAGGATAGCGTGGAGGTGCTTGGTTGACAAGAGCAAAAATCTCACTACTATTGATTAAGAAGGAGGTTGATATGCCAGGTGAGATGAAGGGCGCACAGGATCGTATTGTGATTCGCTTTCGCGATGGCAGACTGCTCAAAGGCTACACGAGCGACTTTACGCCGCTTAAGGACACTTTCCATCTTACCTCCGCCCAAGGAAATGATAAGGGGACAAGCTACAATGTTGCTACCGAAGATCTGAAGGCGGTCTTCTTTGTTAAAACGTTTGAAGGTAATAAAGCATATGTTGAAAAGAAAAGATTTGACGAGGTAGATACAACGTATCTTCAAGGAAGGAGGGTAAAGCTTGAATTCTTTGATGGCGAGATTATGAGAGGGGTAAGTCCAGGCTATAGTAGAGGCCGAAAGGGATTTTTTATCATTCCTGTCGACCCCAAGAGCAATAACGAAAAGATCTATGTAATTTCGAATGCCCTTCGCCAAGTTGAATTGGGGAGTGCTGCTGAAAAGTAGCCAATACCCTGGTATTAAGACATACAATCCATAAACACATGCTCAGTCAGTAGTTTCATGAACAATAGTGTAGAGTTTATTACTCACCTGGTAGACGACCTCAAGTCTGCGCTTTCGACATTGAAAAAAGATGGTGCAGTCATCGGTATCTCGGGTGGCATTGATTCAGCGGTCACGCTGCAGTTGCTTGAAAGGTGCCTCCCTAAAGACAGAATTCTTCCACTCATCCTGCCAGACCGTGATAGCGATCCGAGATGCATGTATCTCGCAGAAAAAATGTGTCAGAATTATGAAGCGAAAAAGATTTCGATTACACCACTCCTTAAGAAATTGGGAATCTATCGGAGTCTTAGAAACTACACTTTCATCCCGCGGCGCATAAAGGAAGAATACAGCCTGAGGAAACTAGAATGCTATGGCGGAAAAATCTATTTGCGTTTCTTGAAAGGCGATTTGGATTCTGAATTGCGTAAGGCACTAAGCTATGCCAGAATTAAGAATCGAATCCGAATGGCGATTATGTATCACCATGCAGAGATTCACAACTATGCAGTTGTGGGTACAATAAATAGAACAGAATATCTGCTCGGCTTCTTCGTCCCTTTTGGCGATGGTGTAGCAGACATTATGCCCCTTTTGAAGTTCTACAAGACTGACCTGTACGGAATTGCACGAGCATTGAACGTCCCTGAGGAGATCATTACACAGTCACCCACACCAGATTTGATACCTGCTGTAACTGACGAAATGGTTTTAGGAATGAGTTATGAACGAATTGACGAGATTCTCAAAAAGATGATAGATGACAAGGTTAAGGATCTCGATACAGAAGAATCGAAATATATTAGAGAATTATACAACCGAGCAAAAAACCTGCACGTCCTCTTCTCTCCGATTCAAAAAGACTTTGATAATCATATGGATCTTTGAAGTGGTGGTAGAGAAGGATGTTTGAGGACAGAAAGGATGCCGGCAATAGGCTTGCCGACGCATTAAAGGAATATAGAGATAGAAATGTTTTGGTCCTTGCAATACCAAAGGGCGGTGTTGAGGTTGGGTACTGCGTCGCCCGCTATTTAGATGCTCAGTTTTCAGTCCTGGTTGCACGGAAACTACCATTTCCCTATGACCAAGAAGCAGGGTTTGGTGCAATTGCTGAGGATGGAAGTATATTTCTTGTTAAAGAAGCTGGAAACTGGGTTTTGAAATCTGAGATTGATGGGATCATAGAGACTCAGAAGGATGAGATTAAGAGAAGGATAGCTGTTCTGAGGAGAGGTAAACCGTTACCGACTATCGAGGACAGGACCGTGATATTGGTTGATGATGGTATTGCGATGGGTTCTACCATGCGAACCGCCATCATGCTCTGTCAAAAGGCAGGAGCAAGAAAGATAGTTGTAGCAGTGCCCGTAACCGGAGAAAAAACCGCTCGAGAGATAGGAAAACTAGTAGATGAAATAGTCGTCCTGATAATACCACGGCCCTTTTATGCTGTAGCACAGGTCTATAAAAACTGGTATGATGTTTCAGATCAAGAAGTGATCGCCATCATGGACAGATGGCATCATGCGAAATGTTAGCATTAGTATCTTCAGTCAGTAGACGCTCGCATCCTATCTTGCTACTATCATCTTCCTACTCAATATGTTATTGCTTGATGTCAACTGGCAAATATATACCCCAGCATTCACGAGCTGACCATGATTATCTCTGCCATCCCAGAGAATGGACATTGGGCGTTGAGCGTCGAGTACAGAGCGTGGGAATTCTTTTATGAACCGACCTGAGATATCGTATATTTTTAGAGAGACATTGTGTGTTATATCGCTGTTCTTCATTTCATATCTGATTTCGGTTACCTGGTTAAACGGGTTCGGGTAATTCTGTAATATGAGGTTATATGGTTTTTCAATAATTGGTATCTCATATACTGCAGGAATATTCCCAAGATCAGTACGCCCTGGGCCACCATAGGCACCCATATCATTTCGCAACTCTCCCATTGAAGGCCACTGTGCATATCCAGGATTACCAGGGTCTTCAGGGTCATTGTATGCTGCACTCGTATCTCCAGCATCTATACACGGAGAGCTGTCAGAGAGATAGAAGTTTTCTGGAGCAAAGAAGGGGTCTGTGTCGATATTCCCTTCGCCACTCCAGCCACCCTGCACATCACTATATGTCACAGTAACCACACCACCAGAACGAAAAATCTGGTAATCCACGTTTCCCCAGATTATGTTATTGCGGACCGTCGCAGTACTTGACCAGAGACGCAATCCACCACCTGTTCCTGATCCACCACCTGCATTATACACAATTGTATTATTCTCAATGATCTTTGGCTCGGTACTGTTTGCATAAGACCAAATACCGCCACCACCGCCATAGTCACCATATGCTGAGTCATATGCGATAATATTATTCTTTATGATTGCACCAGTAAAATTCAATACTATGCCGCCGCCGTAACGTGCCGAATTGTACATGATGATATTATTCCTGATGCGAGGATTACCGTCTCCGCAGCGTAGAGCACCTCCACCTGAACTTATCACACCTGCTGTGTGCATTGCCCGATTGCGCACAATGATGTTGTGCGCTATTCGCGGTGAAAGGTATTGAATCAGGATACCGCCTCCTTCTCGGAAAATTCCAGCTCCATGTTCATCGAGCCATTTTGTACCAGTTCCTTCGGTAATGGTAAAACCAATGAGAGCGGCAGAAGTGTCTTGCATAGTAGTGGAATCGTCACTCACAATCAACACACAACTGCCAGTATCAGGATTTATTGAAGCGCCTCCATTAATGGTGGTAGACTCAACATATGCGACGTTGTTGTTGAGAAGATAGTGGCTGGCGACCACTATTCCTTTTTCACGAAAGTGGATATTCTCATAATAAATACCCGGCGCTACTAATACTGTATCACCATTTGCGGCATCGTTGATGCCTAATTGTATGGTGGGTTGGTCTGTGGGCACGTGTATGATGTTTGCCCAGCTCGGGAAACTGATCCAGATAAGAGAAAAGACCACAATCAGTCTCTTCATACGCATGAGAACACCTCCTTATTCTTTGATTATATTGCTCCTCAATAATATTTCTTCACGTAATCCTTCCAGGCAGGATTCTTGGAGAGAACAGCAAATGCAGCCTCGTGGGCAGCCTCTGGACTGAGTATCTGGGTCTTCTCGAGAAAGGTGGTTACGATCTTGAGCACCTCATCAAACGATCTCATGGTACCGTCCTCGTGTGCGCAATATTTACAGAAGTGCTTGGTTGTATCACCCGAGGGATAGTCTTCAGATGCATGTAATAACATACCACAACTTATGCAGTGATTCTTTGCAATCTTGGGTCGGTCAGTTTGAGATGTGCTCTCCTTTCTCGAAAGAGGACTCTGTATGAATGACATCAAGTGCTGAATAAACTTTTTCGATATCCTCTCTTTATCAAACATATAATCACCTAAGAAAGACAGATAGACCATCGTTCCTTGCCATAAAACAGTACGGAGGAGTCCGTTGTCAGCCCAGAGATTAAATGCCTCGATCAAGTAGTAGTTGACGACTGCAAGCAAGCAGATTACCTGCTGTTTGGTTTCATCCGTGAATTCTGAGAATCCTGACAAGAGAGCCTTAAAAAGTGGCCACTGCGAGCGCACTGTTTCAAAGTAGATTGAGAGCAGTTCATCGAGGTCTGTTGCATTTCTATATGCCTCATAGAGGGTATCTGTCATCGTGAGCACCAGTCGTCTCACTACTGACAAGACGAGTTCATCACGATTCTTGAAATGGAAGAAGATCGTTCCATGGGCAACGCCTGCACGGTTTGCTATTTCAAACGTCGATGCCCTGAAATCACTCTGCACAAGGGCGGACTCAGCAGCCTCGAGAAGCCTATCTCGCGTTGCCGCTTTTGCCTTATTCCTGGTCATTTTTTTCCTTCTTTTTGAGTATTCACTCATTGAGTTCATACTCAATTATAATGATAAATTGTGTCTTGTCAAGGGGTAATGCGTGATGGTCTTGACTTTTAGTTCATTAGCAGTACTATTACCCGATGTGCAAGATGCCTAAATTCTGTTGTCTCTTGTTGCTTTCCTTATTGTCGCCAAGCTGGACCCGCACCCTCGATGAAATGGGGAGCGAGATCCTTGAGGAGATCTGGCGATTTCATCCTGTTGGGGCAACCTATCTGGGCATTCATCAATACGACACCCTGCTTCCTGACTATTCTCAAAACAGACTCAACGAGATGTCCAAGCGTCTTACAGAATTAGACAGGATGTTGCACGAGATTGATACCCTCGCGCTCTCACCCGATGACGTCATTGATTATCATCTACTCAAAATCAACATCCACGATGAACTCTTCACCTTGGAGGAAACGAGGATATACGAAAAGAATCCTCTCGTGTATGTGAGCGCATGCATCAATGGTGTATATATGGTTATGATCAGGCAAGCACCATCCATGCATGTTAAAATTGGGGCAGTGAACAAAAGGTTGAAGCAGATTCCTGATTTCTTAGACAATGCTACTAAAAATCTCAACCACCCACCGCAGATCCTCTGCGAGATCGGTATCGAGCAATTGGCTGAAGGTGAGAAATTGATCAAGGACATATTTGAAGTCTCTGAAGATTCACTCTCAGAGGACGAGAGATTAGATTTTCGACAGGCAAAAAACAGTGCTCTTGCGGCGATGAAATGGTTTGCCTTTTGGCTTGAGCAGAATGGCGACCCCGATGCGCCATATGTTCTTGGTCGACGTAATTACAATTACAAGCTCAAACACATCCATCTTCTTGACATAGATGCTGACAGCCTCCTGCAACTCGGGAGGCGTGTACTTGAATCAACCAAGAGCACAATTGATAGTCTTGAAGATATCTATGAGAGACCACCATCGAAAAGGATTATACTACCACAAAATTTTGGACCAGACGATGTACGCGCATATCAGGACGATGAAATCACCTTTATGCGTGAGTTTGTGGCTCAGTCGGGTATCATTACCGTACCTGACTGGATTGGCGCACTTGTCATAATGTCGACACCGGGCTTTCTGCGCGGCATCATACCGGGTATTGCGATACAACCGCCTGGGCCATTCAATGATTCGAATACGAGTTATTTTTATGTGCAACCGCTTCCAGTGATATTCAATTTGGCAGAAGCAGAATTCTATTACAACTATGTCTATAACCGTCGGTTTAGAAGATCAGTTGTTCACGAAGGGTATCCAGGTCATCATCTTCAGATCTCAATCGCTCATCGTCACCCTTCACTCATCCGCAAATGCTTTTTTGATGATTTCTTTGTCGAAGGCTGGGCACTCTATTGCGAGGAATTGATGGCACGCAGTGGTCTGTACGAAGATACATTGGGAGCGATCATCAATGGATTATATGGAATAGAATTTCGCGCAGCCCGCGTCGTTGTGGATGTGATGTTGCAGACAGGTGCCTTCAGTTACGAAGAGGCAGTCAGTTTTCTGATTGAAACCGTTGGTTATGACTCAACATTCTTGACAAAGGAGGTGAAACGATATATTACGAGTCCTGGACAACCATCCAGCTATCTGTTCGGGAAACTTCAGATACGAGAACTCCTCGATGAATACAAAGCAGCAATGGGCGACGAATTCGAACTGAAGAATTTCCACGATAAACTACTGAACAATGGTTCCATTCCGATTAAACTGATCAAAAAGAAAATGATGTTGGAGACACGGCAAAAGAAAATGTAGTGAATATGTAACCTTGACATTTGTTGTTTTTACAATATAATGATGCATTATGATTTTATATGATGTCTATTATAGGTAATGTGAGAGTCGAACGGGAGGATCTATGATGGCACGCATCGGCGAGCTCCTCGTCGAAAATGGGTTCATTGTGGAAAAACAAGTCACAGAGGCACTCGAAATACAGAGACAGACAGTGGATCAAAAGAAGTTGGGTGAGATTCTTATTGAATTGGGTTACATTGACGAAGCACAACTGAGCCAGATGCTCGGTGAGCAGGCAGCAATACGCACATGGTACAGGTTTGGGCGTTGGCCATTCATACAATGAAAAAATGCTCTGTACTTTGTGTAGTAGTGTTGATTATTTTATGTGGGAGAGTATAGTTATGTATCTTGACAAAAGGAGAAATATCACTACTATTGTATTAGAAGGAGGTCGTCATGCATAAGTTCAAGGATATGCGAAACCATCTTGTCGTGCATTATCACGATGGCAGATTACTCAAAGGCTACTCGAATGACTTTGAACCAGGAGTCGACACATTTCACCTCGTATCAGAACAGGAAAAAGATAAAGGCCATATTTATGAAGTGAATTGTACTGACCTCAAGGCGGTTTTCTTTGTTAAGACATTTGAAGGTAATAAAGATTATGTTGAGAAGAAGCAATTTGATAACATTGACAGTTATGGTCTTCTTGGGTTGAAGATTAAGGTTGAGTTTCCCGATGGTGAGATAATTAGAGGAATGAGTTTTGACTATGGTGAGGATTTTAAAGGATTCTTCATCATGCCGGTAGATCCCAAAGGCAATAATCAAAAAATTTATGTAATAACAGATAATGTGAAAGATATAAAAGTTGGCGATAAGACCGACTGATGAACAGAGAACCTCCTATTTTTTCGTAGAGATGGGAATTGAGAGATAATGCAACCCCCTCATTTTTTAATTACCTGCAATTAAGCTCACCGAAGAATTCGATGGGCCTTTCCAGTTGACATGGCCTAAAATTCTATTATCATTGAGGATGAGAACACTGCTATGATGTATCAACCAAGGGATGAACGGCACAGAGTTGTTGTCCATTTTAAGGATGGAAGGTTACTCAAGGGGTACACTCAGGATTTTATTCCTGCGCACGAGACATTTCATCTCACCTCCGAACACCAGTCAGATAGGGGGTGTGTGTATGAGGTTCAGTGTGCTGACCTGAAGGCAATATTTTTTGTCAAGACACTTGAGGGAAAGAGGACATATGTTGAGAAAAAAAAATTCGAAGAGATTACGGGTGCGGGCCGTCGAGGGCTAAAGATTAAGGTAGAATTTCCCGATGGTGAGGTCATTAGGGGGACGAGTTACGACTATAGTAAAAAATTTAAGGGATTCTTTATTATACCGCTTGACCCCAGAGGTAACAATGAAAAGATCTATGTCATTGCAGACGCTGTGCATGACGTGAGAACCGGCGATTTGGCAGATGAATAGAGAGACAAAAATGACAACTCACTGGAGAGGGGCGTCTTCTGTATTAATACCTTCATAAGGACAGCACGCGCTATCCATAGCTGAAATAAGAGAGCCCTATCATCCCTGCTCAAGACATGGGCAAGCACACCTAGGGGGGCTGCTGTTTGATTTACAGCTGTTTTTGCAGTCATATCGTCATATTCAACGATATTTCGGTTAAAAGAAAGTTGCTACTTGACATTACATAAATATTTGTTATAATTATATCGGATGATCAGGGGTTCAGTGTGGAGGGAGATATTCCCAAAAATACTGGATTATTTTCCAAAAATGGTAGGCTTAAGCCTTTCCATGCCTTGGATTATCGCCCTCCTGTGCTCATCTGCCCCCTTTCACGAGAGAACTCTGCCTTGAAGACAGAGTCGTGGATGAATGGCGGGTGACGGTCGTCAGTGTGAGAAAGGGTGCTGCTGCACTTGGTAGAGCTCTTCTGCTTTTGCTACTGCGTGCTCGTAATCTATTAGTGGTTTGAGAAAGGAGCGATTAGCAGTTTTTAATCATAGCCTATGGATTATATGCTAGATTTAGCCTTAAGTGTAATCTTTGAACTAAGAAACACTTGAGCCATGTCTTTATAGATATGATTTCCTGTAAGCGTATGTATCTACCTAGGATGTTTGATATGTGCCTTCAAAGACATCCAGAGAGGACATCCATCTATTATTGGATCGACTAAACATGAGAGACGAAAATAAGACAAAGGAACAGCTTATAAACGAATTGAGAGAATTGCGTCAACGCATTATCGAGCTGGAGAAAACAAGAAATGAGCGCAAGATCGCGGCAGAGGCCTTGCGGAAAATTGAGGAAAAATGTCGCCTCGCAGAAGAGGCATTGCAGGAGAGTGAAGAAAGATACCGGCATTTGGTTGAGAATATAAATGAAGTTATTTACGCATTGGATAGGGATGGTGTGGTAATCTACATCAGTAATCTCGTAGAAGCCATTTTCGGATACAGACCTTCAGAAATGGTTGGGCGTCCTTTCAGTGACTTTTTCGTTGAAGAAGATTTACCACTGATCAAAGAGGACTACTCGAGAATTCTGTCTGGCCAGAGTCGGTCAAATGACTATCGAATTCTCACCAAGACTGGAGAGATGCGCTGGCTTAATGTATTTAGTCGGCCAATCTTTGTGGGGAATAGTGTTGTCGGTAGTGAAGGAGTGCTCACTGACATCACCGAACGGAGACGGGTCGAGGAGGCACTGCGGATGAGTGAAGAAAAATATCATGTCCTGAGTGATGAGGCAATGGTCGGTGTCTACATCTATCGTGAGGACAGATATCTTTTTGTGAATCGGATGATGGAGCAAATCACAGGCTATTCACGTGAAGAGCTCTTAGACATGGATCCGAATGATATGGTTTTACCTGAAGACCGTCATATTCTCGAAACGCGAAGAGAATCTCGACGACGGGGTGAGAACGTTCCTCCCGAATACACCGTCCGGATTAGGCGCAAGAATGGAGAGATCGCCTCTATTTTAACTCGCGTGCATCCAAATCCCATTCTCTATGGTAACAAGAGCGCGCTTCTCGGTTACTGCATCGATGTTACCGAACATATACAATATAGGATGAAGGAGCCTGGTCGTGAGGAAGAGAAAGCAGCAATTCTACAGGCAATACCCGATATTATCTTCAAGGTCGATCCGAATGGATATTTTTCGTACATAAATAAGTCGATAAACATCTTGGGTTACGATCAAGCCGAACTTATTGGTAAACATTTCAGCACGATATTGCATCCAGAAGATGTGAAGTCCTACAGTCGGCATTATATATTACCTAGATATAAGGGGACAATAACTGGTGATGAAAAGGCGCCAAAGCTCTTTGATGAGAGGAGGACTGGGAAGAGACAGACAAAAAATTTGTCGATAAGACTTATGCCACAAGAACGGAGGAGAGAAAAAGAGATGGTAGACAGGGTCATCGCCTATGGTGATGTCAGTTCTACTGGCCATTATGGTAGTGAGCCGGGTAAAGAGGAGGAGAAATTTCTTGGAAGCCTGGGTGTTATCAGAGATATCACCGAGCGCAGACTTACAGAAGAAGCAGCGAGAGAGAATGAAAGGAGATACACGGCCCTTACCGAAAACATAAATATTGGTGTATATAGAAATACCCCTGGTCCTGAGGGAGAATTCATTGAGGTAAATCCAGCACTGGTGAAGATGTTTGGCTATGGGGACAAGGAAGAATTTCTATCAATAAATGTTGCTGACCTGTATCAGAACCCAGAAGACAGGAAGAACTTTAATGACAAGATGCTCAAGCAAGGATTTGTGAAGGATGAGGAACTCCTCCTGAAGAAGAAGGATGGGACACCATTCCATGCATCGGTCTCGGCTGTGGCAGTGAGAGATGCAGATGGTGAGATACTGTATTATGATGGTATTGTTGAGGATGTTACCGTGGGCAAGAGGGCAACCGAGGCACTCCGGGAGAGCGAGGAGGAATATAGACTCATATTTGAGAACGCACGGGACGCCATTCTCTGGGCAGATCTCGAGACTGGAATAATCATAAAATGTAATAAGGCAGCAGAAGACCTTTTGGAAAAGACGCGGGAAGAGATCATAGGGAGCCATCAGAGAACACTCCATCCAACTGGCAAGGCAGACTATTATGAGAGGATGTTCAAGAAACACATAGAGCAGAAGGGGTCATCTGGTGAAGAGGCAGAGGTAATTACGAAATCAGGAACGATAAAGCCTGTCCATATCACCTCATCAGTGACTGTAGTCGGAGGTAAACCAATCATCCAAGGGATATTCCGTGACATCACTGAACGAAAGCGTGCAGAGCAAGAATTGCGCACGCTCGCGACGACTGATGCATTGACTGGAGTCTTGAATAGGGGTTCTGGACTCCTTCTCTTTGAGAAACAACTACAGCTCGCAAAACGGAACAATTCGAAATTGAGTGTCTGTTATCTAGACGTGAACGGTCTCAAAGAAATCAATGACAAGTATGGACACCAAGAAGGCGATGAGGCCCTCCGGTTTGTGAGCAGGGTTTTGAAAGAGACATTACGTAAGGTCGACATTATTTGTCGATTGGGAGGAGATGAATTCTTGTTGATTCTTCCGCAGTGTCCGATCGATAACAACATGGTTGTATGGAAACGGATTGCCAAGAAGGTTGCCGAATTCAATGCTACACATACAAAGCCATACTCTGTCAGTCTCAGCCGTGGTTTTGCAGAGTATGATCCAAATGAAGAGAAATATGTAGATCAGCTCATTACTCTTGCTGATCAAGAGATGTACAAACACAAACACAGAATAACGACAAACTAAAGGTATCAAAACTCTTCGTTCCATCATTAATGAGCACTATAAAGATGTAATACCCAGTATTTTTGTCTATATCGAAATTCTTTGTGAAGAGGTTTCTGAAGAGCGGTGAATGCTGTTTCAGAACTCTCGTCAGAAACAATTGACAACGTATAGTCAATAGTTATAATTCCTCTGTGTACATGACGGCTGATGATAGGAGGATTCGATGGCTCAACGTATTGGTGAATTACTCGTGAAGAGTCGTCTGATAAAGAAAAAGCAACTCCACGAGGCCCTCGAGACACAAAAAAAGAGTGAGAAGCGCTTAGGACAAGTTTTGATTGATTTGGGCTACTTAAAATCAAAAGATTTGATCCGTATGCTCAGTAAACAGGCGGCAATCCCTTTTGTGACACTTCGTGCACAGATGCTTAATGAGAAACTGATTAAAGCATTCCCTGAGAGACTTCTCTATGATTTTACCTGTATCCCCCTTTTTGAAACCGATGATGAATTGCATATTGCCATTGGTGATCCTGCAGATTCCACGATAATGAGCAAACTTAAAAAACTCACCGAGAAAAAGATCGTACCTTCAGGTGCAGAGCCAAAGCGCATTTTGCAGTTGTTAAATAAATACTTCCTACTCGATCAGGCCGAACGTTTCTTAGAGGAATAGACGAGAAGGGACCCCTCATAGAGTTTAATAGAGATACATTTCGATCTTTTCGTTGACACTATTGATATTTTGGATACGATAATGACCATGCAATCAAACATTGAAGAATGTATATACATACTCTTGAAATGTATAACTGTTTGAAAGGAGGTGTGAATGCCAATCTATGGACGTGTTAGGTGGTTCGATAGCACGAAGGGTTATGGTTTTATAGAGAAGGAAGATGGATCCGGCGATATCTTTGTTCACTATACAGATATAGCGGGTGAAGGGTATCATGCCCTTAGAGAAGGCGAAAGAGTCAAGTTTGAAATCACGCAATCTCCAAAAGGTGAAAAAACCACACAAGTCGAACGCGTATCATAAATGCACAATGGTGAATCTCCATACAGGTTTGGTGTTTATTAGATCAACCGATACAGAAGTTGATCATCACCGAAAGGTCTCTTTTCTCAACAGACCGTAGGGATTGAAGCAGGTCCGTATCGTCAATAGGATTGCAAGGTTAATTGCAATGGTTGTTGAGACGAAAATCGCAATCATTATTGCTATCTGATATTTAATTGCTAGTACCGGCGATACACCCCCTAGGATTTGACCAGTCATCATGCCAGGAAGAAATACAATCCCCATCGTCGCCATCGTCGCCATCGTCGGTTGTAAGGCAGATACAAGACTTTCTTTAAGATAGGGCAAAAGTGCCTCCATGATTGTGGCACCAAGTGAGAGATTGTATAGATGTCGATTCTCATTTCTCTTTATCATTCTGTAAAAGTTGTCTATCCCAATAATATCTCCACGTAGTGAATTGCCTAACAGCATGCCGCCGATGACTATCAGAAATCGTGCATCAACTACGTTTTCTATATCAAGAATAAATATATTGAAATAAAAGATGACGAAAAAGGTTGCGACAATAAAAGAGATAAAAATCGGTAAGAGAAACGTTTTTAACTTAAGGTTAATTTTGCTTGTGACGTTGAATGTAGCAACCGCTATCATAATAACGAGCCAGAGTATATTGACTAATGGGATGTTGAATTGAAAGAGATATTTTAAGAATATGCCTATGAGCAAAAGTTGTACTGCCATTCTTACTACAGACGTCAATGTTGATTTTATTATCCCCAATTTGAATATGATGCTTATTGCGAATGGTATGATCAAAAGGAGCGAACACAAAAATAATGAAAAATTAGATATTTCTGGTGTATGCATGGTTCTTATCCAGATTGATAACCTTTAACCCAGGACGATTAAGCCAATCTTTATCATGGGAAATGACCAGTACTGTCCACTGCCTGTTTTCTATAAAGAGTGTTATTACTTTCTCTTTTAATTCAATATCCAATGATGACGTTGCTTCATCAAGGAGAAAAATATTCCTGTCGAGCAAGAGAGCGGTTATTATTGCAATTCTCTGTTTTTCTCCGCCCGACAGTCGTTCGAAATCTTCCTTCAAAATACTCTCTTTTAGTCTGAAAAAAGAGAGCGACTCCTTTAATCTCTCTTTACTGGTTGTGAGATGTGCGTTCGATTTGTATGAAAAGGCATGTTGTATCAATCTGGACACATTACCACTCCCGATATCCAGATTCTGACTCACATAAGCCACTTTTTTTCTGATATCCCAAATTGTGTTTACATCGAGTATCTTTTTTTCAAAATAGATGTTTCCCTGCTGAGGGAATTCAAAGCCGAGGAGCAACCTAAAGATAGTCGTCTTTCCAATACCAGATTGTCCATATATAAGAAGCTTCTCGCCGTTTTCTATAGTGAAACTCAAATCCTTAAGGAGATAATTGTCATTAAATTTTACTTCAACATTCTCGAATTTTATCATTTCAAATCTCTAAAGGCCTGGTATTAGTATATATTGTGTATGGTACCTGTCAAGAATCTTGTCGTCGACTACATGTCTTCTTGACTTTTTTAGTTTTTTATATAAGATTCTCATAATGGCAAGGCATATAGAGAATTTAGAGAGGATACTGCAGTATATCCTTGATGAGACTCCTTCTCTCAGGGTTGTTAATATTCTCTACGAACGGATTAAATTTGTTATTGAGAGACAGATAGTCATGCGTGATGCCGAAAATTTTCTGGCATATTTCAAATTCCTCCTCTCAAGTTCACACATCTCCAAAAAATTGAAGTTTGAACCCAAGCTCGTACAGGCCTTTATTAACCGCACCTATGCTGAGCTGGACAGCAGCATCCAGAAGTATAGAGCAAAAAAACTATACGAATATCTGGAATACAAGTTGAACTTGGGTACAGAGATTGGTGCTGATGATCTGAAGTTATTAGAAATAATTCTGAAACAGGAAAGAAAACCCACATTAGATAAATTGAAGGAACAGATTCGTAGCGCATTAATACTCAAATGGCTGCAAGGACCGTTGAAGGATAGACTATCTGAGGAATTACAGGACTACAGCATTTTTCTGGCCACTCTTTATGGTCAGTTTCAGACCGACGGTGTATTTGATGTTGACTGGTGGCCACATGATATCTCTGAAGAGGACACTACAGTAATAGAAAAAGAATTTGATGTCTTCAAGAGCGCGGTCACGAATGCAATTGAGGATATTAGGAAGGCACGGTCCAAAGAGTCAAACGTCTCTACAGGACCGGAGCAGTTTCGTGTTATCTTTGAGAGTGTTACTACTCTTATCAAAATGCAAGAAGAAGGTAGGTTAGATTCTATTGAGGCATTCAAACATAAATTACTCGTATCAAGCGCTTTGATCTATATTCAAGATGAATTCGTGAAGAAAGATCCCGAACTTGAAAAATTTGTTCAGCTCCTCGTATCACTCTATTATCAATTTCGTGATAAACACGATAATAATAATACAAACAAAAAATAAATTAACCAATCAAAGGCAAGAAAGATGAGAGGACTAGACTTTAACACCGATTCACTCAATGGTACGAGCATGAGAACCGTCACTGGGTTTCTCAACATTGCCTGGTGCGCTTCTTTCATTTTAATCAAGAAGACAAAATCGACTCCTATCGAGAGGAGGACTTGATGGACAAATTCAGACATGTAATCTACTTGAGTTTGATAATATGTGTACACTTGGGTGCAGATACGTGGGCTCCTCCAGAGCCGCAAAGATATTGTTCTTCCAATAAGAACTACTGTCTTAAGATAATCCCAGGAGACAGTATGCATCAGTGTCAAGGAATTCTCTCTGCTGTGGGCGAGGAGGGAGAGTATCACGAGGTATGGTCAACACTTCTTGCAAATGGGATCTCGCCGGTCTCTGTACTTATCTCTGACCAAGGTGATTATGTTACTACATTTGATAACTGGTATCGAATTGGTTGGGGCGATGATGTGGTTGTCATCTATGGTGCCAATGGTGCATTGATAAAAAAGTATGGTCTCGAAGATATCCTTTCAGAGGATGAGATTGAAAAGATACCTCGTACGGTCGCCTCCAGATGGTGGGGTGGAGAACATGTCATTGATGAAGAGAAGAAGATACTCATTCTCAAGGTTGTATCAAATGGCGAGATGCCGTATTCTGAAAATGCTCAATTTAGTGAGATACCCATTGATTTGAAGACTGGAGAATTGACAAAAGACAGTTTAAAAGTCCGTACCTGTCCTTTCATGATGTGGATTAGAGAACTCAGAGACAGGCTATTCTAATTTCTTATCTCTGATAACCATCTATTATATTATGATTCTTGGTACTCAACAGCCTACAGATCGAAGTTGGTGATGGTCAGACCGTGATAGTATTGTCCCCAATGGGTCGTGAAACGTAACACTGAATAATCAGGCTCATCGACACCTTTTGGGTAATATTTTTCAAATCCCTCACGCCAGCATCGTTTCCTTGACTCAAGGTCCTGGAGTATTGCAATAGAACCGACGAGCATTAAGCCCATCCATTTGTCAAAATCGACAAAATAAACACTCGACTTTGGATTCTTTTGGAGCTGTGGTATTTTTCTTGATGAGGTGTTTGTGGTAAACCATATTCTCTTGAGCCCTTCATTCTCCATTTTTATCATTGCCCTGACATTGGGATGACCTTCAGCACCAATCGTCCCAAGCATAGCAATGTTTGATCGATTTGCCAATGCCAATCCTTTTTCAATAGCCTCTTCTCTTTTCATGATTGTTTCCTCCTCGAATACATCTAGTATAATTGTTTCAGTTTTGTTTTGTGGGCTTCTTTTTTATCATAATCAAAGATTTGACATCATCGAGATCGGTCTTGTTGAGCACTCTTTTGTAAATCCATTTACCGTCATGATATTGATACGCTTGGGTAAAGACATTTTTCGTGTCTTTATTAAAACTGCGAAAATTCTGTTTAAAGTGCTCAATTTCTTTCTTCCCAAGTGTGATCAAGACAGTAAATGCCTTGGCTTCGGGAAAGAGAACGCAGAGTGTCTTGCCCTTTCTCCTGTACCTGTAGCACCAACCATATTTTTGTCCGTAGAAGTGTGATTCAGGTTGAAAGTCATAATGCATTTTGAGGAATTCTTTAATCTGCTTCCACAATCGTGCTGACCGAGCACCTATAGTCGCAACTATCTTTCTCTCGGAAGGCACCGTGTTTTCATCAATGAGTCTTTTATAGAGCATCTTTTCAGACATTATCTTCTCCTTGAGAGAGTATATATGATAGCGCTAAAAAAGCAACTGAGAATATTATGTTGACAGTATGAGAATTCTTCCCTATAATACATAATCGCGATTATAGAAGATCATATGGAGCAGAAAATCTAAAAAGGGGGTGATCGAAGATGAAGATATTAGTCACTGCAGCTGGTCCTGAGCCTGCAAAGGATAAGGCAAGATATGTTATGGATCTCGCTAAGAGATTAGGAGCGGAGATCGTAGCTTTACATATTGCGAAGGCAGCAAGTCAAACACTGGGAGAAGAGACCCTTAACATCTTTGAGCAGGCAGGGCAAAAGGCAGAGGTCAAGGTAACCAAGATAATGAAGCAAGGGGATATCATTAGCAACATTATTGAGGCTGCTGAGAAAGAATCAGTCAATTTTATTGTCATGGGTGCGACTCCTGATAAGGGTGCTGCAGAATGGATGAGCACAGGCGTCATGGACAAGACAAAGATCCCGGTGGTCGTAATTCCCTGTGGATTTAAAGGTCTATAACGCAGATTTGTCTTGTTTTCACATTATTTCTATCTACATATCTTTTTGAGCTTTGTCACTTGCTCTTGCGACCCAAATACGATGAGGACATCAGATGCGCGTATTGGTGTGTCTGGTCCTGGATTGAAGACGAGTTTGTCGGTATGTGACGATTTTATCGCAGGTATAATAATACCAATATCTTGTGAAATATTACTCTCTTTCAATGTTTTACCGACGAGGGATGCATTGGGGTGAACCATGACCTCATCGAGTCTGAGATTGAGGTATTCACCTTTGAGAATGGAATCTAAAAAGGAAGTAACTGTTGGTCTCAGCGCTGCTGCAGCCAGCTGGATGCCCCCAATCTTCTCGGGAGAGAAGACATAATCTGCTCCAGCTTTGAGTAATTTGCTTTTAGATTCAATCTCAATGACGCGGGCAATTATTCTCAAGTTTTTGTTGAGCGCGCGTGCCGACAGACATATATAGAGATTATGTGAATCATTACCTAATGTAGCAACTATACCCTTTGCACGTTCGATACCAGCCTTTCTCAGTATATCATCCTCAGTAGCATCGCCGACAAGATAGACAATATCTGGACATTCTTCAAGCACCTTATTCAGAACTTCTTCTTTCTCATCGATGAGAACAAACTTTTGCTCAACATGCAGAAACTCACGTATGACATCGTGCCCTACTGCACCACACCCGCAGATAATGAAATGATTCTTCATTTTTGCTAATTTCTTCTCCATTCTTTGCCTCCTTAAAATCTCACCAAAGGTGCCTTCCATGATTGAGGAAAAAATGAGACTCACGCCGGTCGTTATAATTGCAATGCCACCGATAATCAATAAGATAGTAAATATTCTTCCTGCCTCAGATAAGTCAGCGACTTCTCCAAAACCTACTGTAGATATGGTGATGATGGTCATGTAGAGGGCATCAATGATAGGTAGTGATTCAATGATTGAATAACCAATAACACCGCCGATAATTACGGCAATGATGAGTACTATAATGATTACTAATTTCCTGAATATCATTGATTCTATTATACAGAATCGATATTATCAGTCAATATTTTATGAAATAATGAACGATTTTTTGAATTCATGCGAGACTGGAAATTGCCTCTTGACAATACCCTACTTTTTCAGTATGCTATAGCATGAGACTCACAACAAAGACGAGATACAGCCTTCGTGCACTGGTTGCTTTGGCACAGCAGCCAGAGGGTAAAACCATGCCACTGTCAGCAATTGCAAGACGCCAGCGTATCAAGCCAAAATATCTTGAGCAAATATTGTTAAAGCTGCACCGCGCAAAGTTAATAAAAAGCAAAAAGGGGCCAGGCGGTGGTTATTTGCTCGCTCGAGATCCCAAATCAATAAGACTCAAGGATATCATAAACGCAGCTGGCGAATCTACTGCACCTGTAATGTGTGTTGTGAATAAGCGAGATAGGTACTGCGCAGGATTCAGCCTCTGTCCGATGAAGCACCACTGGAAGGAATTAAAAAAACGCATTGATGGATTTTTTGATGAATACACGCTTGCTGACATCTGTGAGGAGAGCAGCATTCAAACACAAGGAGGATAAATGGAAGAAAATAGGCTTTCATATCATGCATCTGTACGCACAATGTATGAAAAAATAAGAAAAGACGGTATGAATAACATTTGGAATCGTTATGAGGCACAAGGTCTAGGTGGGAAACCTGACCAGCGATGTCCGTTCTGCATGGGTGGTGTCAGATGTGATCTCTGTTCAAATGGTCCATGCCGAGCCGATGTAGCAAAGGACAAGCGAGGCGTATGTGGCATAACCGGTGATGGTATGGCAATGCGCATGATGCTCTTGAGAAATGTGATGGGTGCATCCACCTATCATTACCATACTGAACAAACAATCAAAACCCTTCGTGCCACTGCTCAAGGCAAGACTCCTTTTGAGATTAAAGAATCAGAAAAGCTGAGAAACTTTGCGTCACGATTAAATATTAATACTGCTGGTAAAGACAAAGAAGTCGCAATTAAACTCTGCGATTTTGTTGAGACTGATTTTAATAGAAAATATGATGAGCCGAGTGTCATTGTACAAGCCCTCGCGACCAGTGAGCGTCAAGAGAAATGGAAGCAACTCGGCATTTTCCCGGGTGGCATATATGGTGAGATGATGTTTGCGACGAGTTCATGTCTTACCAATGTTGATGGTTACTATGTGAGCCTGGCTTTAAAGGCTATGCGTCTCGGTGTCGCAATGGCATATCAAAGTCAGATCGTGAACGAGTATTGCCAGGACATCATGTATGGCATTCCTCAGCCGCATACGATGCGTGTTGACCTTGGCGTACTCGACCCCGACTATGTTAACGTACTGCCCAATGGTCACGAACCGTTCTTAGGATTTGCTATGGTACAGTTGGCCAGAGACAAGGAGTGGCAGGACAAGGCACGGCGGGTCGGTGCGAAGGGGCTCCGTGTGATCGCCAATATAGAGACCGGACAAGAGATGATTCAGCGCTGGACAATGGACGACGTGTTCTATGGTTTCACCGGTAACTGGATTATGCAGGAGGCGATCTTTGCAAGCGGCTGTGTAGACCTCTTTGCTGCAGACATGAACTGCTCAATGCCGATTGACCCGCTCTATGCACAAAAGTACAAATTCAAACTCGTTCCGGTGAGTGAATTGGTTGCTTTTGAAGGTATTACTGAGAGCATAAACTACGTGCCGGAGAAGGCAGAGGAGCAGGCCGCAGCACTCCTGCAGCTGGCAATTGATAATTTCAAAGAACGTAGGGCTTCAGTTGAACCGATGAACCAATTGCCCACGAGGAATGCTGTTGTGGGTTTCTCGACCGAGAGTATACTCGCAGCGCTCGGCGGAACTGTAGAACCGTTATTGGCTGCAATAAAAGATGGTACTCTGCGCGGAGTAGTAGGTTTGGTCTCATGTACTACACTCAGGGATTCTGGTCAAGATGTGCATAGTGTAGCAGTAGCCAAAGAACTCATAAAGCGCGATATTCTCGTCTTATCGTTGGGATGCGGTAATGGTGCAATGCAGGTGGCAGGATTGTGCAGTCCTGAGGCACAGAAATTCGCAGGACCTGGTCTCAAGGGGCTCTGTGAAAAATTGAATATACCGCCTGTGCTCAGTTATGGCACTTGTACTGATACGGGACGGCTCGCCGACCTCTTGGCAGCTCTTTCACATGCCCTCGGTGATGTGCCAATCACCGATCTCCCTGTTGCTGCAGCAGCACCCGAGTATATGGAGCAAAAGGCAACGATCGATGCCATTTTTGCACTTGCCCTCGGACTCTATACCTATGTCAATCCTGTTCCTCCTGTTACTGGAGCGCCAAATCTTGTCAGACTTCTTCTAGAAGACTGTAAAGGTGTTACTGGTGGCCAGCTCAATGTAGAGACAGATGCTGTGAAAGCGGTTGATGGCATTCTGGTGCACATAGAAGGGAAGAGAAAGAAATTGGGAATTTGAAAAGAATATCAAGGAGTAATAGCGTGAAGAAGATAAAAAGAAAAATCATAAAGATTGATGAAGACCTCTGTAATGGATGTGGGGAATGTGTACCTGCCTGCCCGGAACAGGCATTGCAAATGGTTGATACACCAAATGGCAAGAAGGCGCGTCTGGTAAAGGAATTTTATTGTGATGGTCTTGGTGCCTGTCTCGGTGACTGTCCAACTGGTGCGCTCACGATTGCAGAAGAAGATGTAATACCCTATGACGAAGAGGCGACGATCGCACGCATAAAGGAAAAGGCGCCTGAGATGTTAGAGACCCATCTCAAGCACATGAAGGAACATGCAGAAGAAATGCATAAGCACCATATACACAAAATGCCCAAAGGTGAATGTGCATGTCCTTCTGCAAAGGTATTGCAGTGGAAAGAGGAGGAAAAAGGTGAAACGGTTGCGGCAAGGACAAAATCAGAGCTCAGGCAGTGGCCAGTTCAGATTAATCTCGTGCCGCCAGTTGCACCGTATCTCAAGAATGCCGATGTGGTGATCATCGCTGATTGTGTGCCTTTTGCGTATCCGAACATGCATCAGGATTTCTTAAAAAGTAACGCAGTGCTGGTTGGTTGTCCAAAACTCGATGATGCAGACTTCTATGTTGAGAAGATAGCCCAGATAATACAGGCAGCAGAACCCAAGAGCATCAAGGTTGTCAATATGGAGGTGCCGTGTTGTTTTGGACTTATCCATATTGTGAAGCAGGCCATGAAAAAAGCAGGTAAGGAGATACCATTTGAAACAGTGACGATAGGCATAAGGGGTCAGGTCTTGCAAAACAACATGTAGGTGAATCGAGATGGGCAGAATGTGTGATTGCAAGACCTGACCCCATTCAACACATGGGCGGTATGCGACTTGAACGCATGACCTCCAGTATGTGAGACTGGCGCTCTAACCAACTGAGCTAACCGCCCAAAGGGGGAATCCTTCCCCCTTTTATCCAAAAAGTTTTCTACAAAGAACCGAAAACTTTTCGGATGCCTTTGATCCCCCTGGCCCGGCGATCACGTATGCTGAGCAGAAGGGTCAACGTCGTGTTGGCAAATAGTAAGTTTTCGTTACATCTTTCGACCATCCGCCGCTTTGGGCTTTCGCCCAAATGGCTAGTTCCACCAAGGAGGAATCCTCCCCCTTTTATCCAAAAAGAATCTCAAAGGGAGTAAAATTCTTTTCGGATACCTTTTATCCCCCTGGCCCGGCGATCACGTATGCTGAGCAGAAGGGTCAACGCCGTGTTGGCAAATAGTAAGTTTTCGTTACGTCGTTCGACTATCCGCCGCTTTGGGCTTTCGCCCAAATAGCTTGTTCTAGCAAGGGGATACCCCCTGCATTTCGGTGTCGGTGCGCGGTTTCGAAAAGCGCAACGGTTTCGATATACGATCAACGACCAACGAATCGCTTTTCGCAACCGAAAAACGCAGACTATGTTTTTATTACCCTTCTCCCAACAATCTTATATTGCCCTGACGCAACAATGTTTATTGCTTCTGTGTAGATTCTATGTTCTTCTTTTAAAATTCTCTCTGCAAGCGATTCTGGTGTATCATCTTCAAGTACTGGAACAACTGCCTGCGTGATTATTGGTCCTGCATCAACATCTGCAGTTACGAAATGGACTGTGCACCCAGAAAATTTAACACCGTATTCAAGTGCCTTCCTTTGAACATCAAGGCCAGGAAAAGATGGGAGCAGTGCTGGATGAATATTGAGTATTCTGCCAGCATACGCATCAAGAAATGGTTTTTTTATAATCCGCATGAATCCTGCGAGGCAGACAAAGTCAATATTGCGATCCTGCAGAGCCTTGACATACTTCTGTTCTACCTCAGGAATGAGCCAGGTCTTTTTTGGACCTGGATCTATGTAGACCGCCTCAATATTATGTTTTCGAGCCCGCTCAAGCGCCTTTGCATCTTTATTATCACTAATGACACAGACAAGCTTTGCCTTGAGCGTACCATTTTCAAAATTTTCAATGATTGCCTGAAGGTTTGTACCTCTGCCTGAGGCTAACACTGCGATATTTTTCATAAAACCATTCTATCCAATTTGTCCTTCAAGTCAAGAAAAATCAAAAATCCCCAAAACACCTAAATTCCTAAATGCCTAAAAAGGAAATATACAGTCTTGCTACTTGAATTGTTGTAGTTCCTCACGGTATTTGG
>SMTZ1_10001054_pt1 | contig 52359 bp, 42 predicted proteins | sample DeeMarSWOR136_30_FD_25667 | JGI IMG/M metagenome (IMG submission 25667) | reverse complement strand
GTCGGGACATATCGTGATGTCGAGGTCGACCGCACTCATCCCCTCTCAGCGGCTTTAGCTGAATTGAGGCGCGTGTCCACCTACGGCCGCGTCATCCTGCGGGGTCTCAACGCAGATGAAGTCAGGCGCATGCTGGAGGGCATCACCCGTGAGGAGATACCCTGGAACCTGGCTGAAGCGGTACACCGCCAGACGGAAGGCAACCCCCTCTTCGTGCAAGAGGTCGTGCGCTATCTCGCCGAGGAAGGACTGATTACCCAGAAGGAGGGCCGCTGGCGTCCTGCTAAGGAAACCCCGCTGGAAATGAACATCCCGGAGGGCTTAAGGGACGTCATAGGAAAGCGGCTGTCGTTAATCAGCCCGGAGTGCAACCAGCTTCTTTCCGTGGCCGCCGTCATCGGGCGGGAGTTCCGCCTTGAGGTATTGAAGAAGGTATCGGGAATGTCCGAGGAAGAACTCTTTGACGCTTGTGAGGAAGCAAAGAAGGCGGCGGTGGTGGAGGAGCGTACCGCGGTAGGGGCGGCGGTAACCTATCGTTTTGCCCACGCCTTCTTTAGGCAAACATTATACGAAGAGATGATTGCCCCTCGCCGTATACGTCTACACCAGCAGGTGGCGCGGGCGCTGGAGGAGATATACGCCAGCCGACTTGAGGAGCATGCCGCCGAGCTCGCCGAGCACTTTTCGCATTCCTCCGACGCGGCTGACCTGAAGAAAGCCGTGAGCTACGGTGAGATGGCAGCGAAACGCGCTATGGACGTTTACGGTTACGGTGAAGCGGTAAGGTTAATTGAACAGGCCATTAAGGTGCAGGAAATCCTCGACCCCGAGGACAAAGCCAGGCGATGTGACCTGCTACTGGCGCTTTGTGATGCCTTGTTCATTGTTCTAGATACAAGGCGCATTCTTGAAGCAGAGGCGCCGGCGGCGTTTGCCTTGGCAGAGAGCATCGGTGACGGTACAAGAGCAGTCCGAGTAAGCGTGACGGCTTTATTTTCCATAGCCTGGGAAAAACTCGGTCTTGCAAACCCCGAGGCCGCCGTGTGGACAGAAAGGATAGACCGTTACGCCAAGCCCGGGACGGTCGAGCGTGCCTATGCGGACATGTCTCTTGGCTCCCAAAAATGGTGGACAGGTGATAGGAAGTCGGGCCTATCGCTTCTTAATCGGGCTGTCGACCTGGCCCGCAGCACCGGTGACCAACTGGCTCTATGGTACACTACATCGATGTTTATGTGGCATTCTCAGCTGCCACATTATATCGAGCAACGTGTACGGCGTGGCGAGGAACTCTGGGCCGGTCCACATACCGGCTTTAACGCAACCACATGTATTGGATCATTATGGATGATTGACAACAGACTCATCATGGGGCGTCGAAAGCTCGCCGAAGAGGTTCAGAATGAGTTACGCGTCCTGGGTGAACGCACCGGGAATATCCTAGCTGTGACAATGTCAGCATCGGTGGACGCAATACTGGCATTGATGGACGGCCGTCTGGAAGATGCGATGGATATGGCAAAAAGAGTCCAGGCTCGCATGGAAGAAACCGGATTAATGATATTTGCTACCGCTGGTACGAGAGCCCAGCTGTATACAGGTGCTTTTCTAGATGTGCTTAAGCGTAGCTTTGCGCCTGAATCTATAGAACCAGCACTATTAACATGCCTGTTACACGCCTTCTCGGGGCGGATGGAGGAAGCTTCGGAAATCCTAGAAAAATCTGTGGTAAATCGACCCGGCATAGGTACCGTCGAAGGTGAGGGTATTATCTGGGTAGATGTCTTGTACTTGGAAGCGAGTGTGGTCGTCGGCCATCTTAAAGCCGCTGAGTTGCTGCTTGACCAGTTCGCCGGCAGGGGTCTCCTGACATCCGGCGTTTTTTATCCCACCTGCATCCCCCGTCACCTGGGCGGGGCAGCAGCTCTTCTTAAAAGGTATGATGAAGCCCGTAAATATTACCAGGAAGCCATCAAGGTCTGCACGGAAATGCCGTTCCGCCCGGAGCTCGCCCTCTCCCGCCTACAGCTTGCCGAGCTGCTGCTGGAGCACTACCCCGACGAGAAAAAGGAGGCCCTGGAGCACCTGGACTTCACCATTAAAGAGTTCCGCGAGATGAAGATGCAGCCCTCGCTGGAGCGTGCCTTGAGGCATAAGGATATTTTGAAGGCGTAGATAACTGCGGATGGTGCTTGTGGCCCAAGGAGCGCGCTTGCCCCTCTCAAAGGGATCTTTAATCTCCCTCAATAAGATACACTTTGTTTTCTACGTAACTATAGAATAATAAAAAAAGTCCGCCCCTGCTTCATGCCTAGAGTCTACACATAAAACCTCAAAGTAAAATAAGGAACGTTGATGCAGTCTGATTAGCTAGTCAGAAAAATCTACTATTACCTCTTTAACATCCCAGAGAGGTTCAATCTTCTCGTCTATCTCTTCTTTTATTGCCCCGGCAAACTGGTGGTTCTTGGGCAGGTCTATAACCACCCGAACGGTGCCGTCATTCTTCTGGATATCTTTTACCAAATTCGTACGCACCAGGTCCAGGCCGGCCAGAGGATTGATCACTTTTTTCAAGCGTTTACGTATAGTTTCCACCGTTGTGGGTTCCCTTTTCTTAATTAAACCGTGCTTTTCCTCGTAGTTTTGAATTGCTGACCGCAGGCCCTCTATGGCCAGTACGGAACAATGTGCCTTTATTTTGGGGAGTCCACCCAGTGCGTCCGAGGCTTCCTTCCAGGTTATCTTCTTGGCTTCATCAAGTGTTTTACCCTTGGCCAACTCGGTTATGATAGAACCGGTGGCTATATTTGATGCGCAGCCGTAGGACTCAAACTTAATATCATCAATCTTCTTCGTTGCTGGGTTTACCTTGATATATACAGCCACCATATCACCACATGCCGGACTGCCTTCCATCGATTTTCCATCGGGATTATCTATTTTCCCCACATTATGTGGGTGGCGGAAGTGCTCCAAAACAGTCTCACTATAGGGGAATTTCATATTAAACCTCCTCACCGTATTTTTCTTTACCCAGCGGGCTTATTTTTCTCAGTTCGCTGACAACTTCAGCCAGCGTATCCACTACGGCATCCACCTCTTCCAGAGTATTGTAGCGTCCCAAGGTAATGCGTATTGAGCCGTGGGCTCTTTCATGGTCACCACCGATACCGTAGATAACATGGCTGCCCTGGAGCGAACGACTGAAACAGGCGGATCCGGTACTTACCGCAAAACCATGTATGTCCAAGTGCAGCGTTATCGATTCACCTTCAACGAAATGGAAGGAAATATTAACGTTTTGCGGCAACCTACTGCGACGATGGCCGTTAAGTATCGTGTCCGGTATCTCTTTCAGTATTCGGCCTATAGCATGGTCGCGCATGGACCGCAGTTGCTTATTCTCTTCGGCGGTAATGAGTTCTACAGCTATAGCAAAACCAACCGACCCCGGTATATTTTCCAGTCCGGCACGAAGGTCAAACTCCTGAAAACCCCCGTCCATCCACTTGGATAATGTTGTCCCCTTGCGTACGTAAAGCCCACCGATTCCCTTGGGTCCGTGTATAGTGTGAGGGGATACGGTGACCAAATCAACCAAAATTCTCCTGGTATTGAGCGGGACACGACCAAAAGTGTGTGTAGCATCGGTGTGGAACAGCACTCCTTTTTCATTGCAGATAGCGCCGATGCCAGCAATATCCTGGATTGTGCCTATTTCCTGATTAGCATGCTGGATGGAAACCAGGATTGTCTCATCCGTTATAGATTCTTTCAACAGGTCGAGATTGACCAGTCCGTCACTATCAACCTCAAGATAGGTAACCTTGAATCCATCTCTTTCCAGCGCTTCGGCGCTCTGGAGAACGGGAAAGTCCTCTATCTTCGATACGATGATATGTTTGCCCTTCTTTTTACCCAGAGCCAAGGAAACGCCTTTCAGTGCCATATTTGACGATTCGGTACTCCCCGAGGTGAAAATAAACTCCTCCGGTTCCGCGCCCAACTCTTTAGCTAAAGATAAACGGGCTTCGTCTAGGGCTTCACGGGCTTCTATACCCTGTGTATATGCAAACTCGGAAGTAGCCACCGCGTATTTATCGAAGAAATAGGGCGTCATACCCTCCAGCACCCGCTCGTCAAGCCGTGTTGATGCAGAATTATCCAAATAGACACGTTTTTCCTGCATTGTTTCCTCCCGTTAAATAAAAAGGGTTACCGATGCGTCTTTAGCCACGTCCATGTAGGTACCTACCCCGCAATAATCTGATATCAAGTCGTCACGCAAGTCTTCCTTTTTAACCCCCATGATGTCCATCGTCATGTCACAGGCCAGCACATGTCCACCGAGTTCCTTGAAATCCTGAAACATCTTTTCCAACGATGCCACTTTAGCCTGTTTCATTTTCCTTTTTATCATCCACTTTCCTAAACCGAGCATATTCATCTTGGAAAGCGGTCCCTTTTCCAGTCCGCCCTTCTTAAGACGTTGCAGCCCCCAGAAGGTGAAGAAAAGGTAGACTTCCAGTCCCATCGCCAAGGCGCCGTTACCCAGAATAAGGGCGCTGTATACTTTATCCATATCACCACTGTGAACGATGATTGCGGCTTTCTTTTCCATTGCTGATACCTCCGTTTAACGGCGGATTCTGATTTTCCAAACTCCGTCCTTTTCCTCTTTTAAACTGAGTAATTCCAGCCCCATCGCTTTTACCGCCATCGGTATTTCCTTCTTGGAAGAAGGATGTGTACCGACAACTTCAACGATATCGCCTTCCTGCGCTTTCCGGAGTGCTTTCCGGGTTTCAACCAGAGGGACAGGACAGTTTTCACCGATACACTCGACTCTTATCTCAGTCATAACAGGTGCCTCCCCAAGACGGATAAAGTACAAAACTTATTCAATTTAGAGAATAGTGAAAAACCCGAACATTGTATATGACAAATATCTCACTGGTTAATGTCCAAGTACGTTTAGGCCAACCTACGTGTGTTTCAGTTTAATAGCGAATCTAGCTCCATTTCCACAAGGTTCAAAAAGGAAGTTTTTTATGGATGTTAAGCAATTCGTCATTTCGTTGAGAAAACCAACTGTTTATTGAAATTTCGAGAAATGTCAAATCACCTAACGATTTCTAGGGGCTGGACAGAAAATAGCAATTGGCACATAATTAATAAGGCGGATTACTCGAATAAGAACGAAATATCCGGGTTTACCTTGAACTCACATGTCAGTTTTCTTTGACAGGGTTGTTGGAGTCTATCATTTCCTGGGTGACAGGATACCTAAAGGTATTCCCTGTGTAGAACCTAAGCCGCGAAAGAGCAATCAGTGGCTTAGGAACAGCCAGCCAGTCGTAGTCAAAGTCAACGCAACAGGGGATATTCGGGAAACGATTGCCCGGGCCATCGGACTAATAGGCAATTTAGAGCAGATTATTGGCAGGGGAAGCCGAGTTTTTATAAAACCAAATTTTAATAGCCCAGACCCTTTTCCAGCTGCTACAGACCTAGTCTTTCTTCAAGCCGTGATTGAACTTATACAGGAAGCCGGTGCTAAAGTTACTATTGGTGAAAGCGCTGGTGGGGTTTGGCGACCAACTAGAAAGGTCTTCAACAAACTCGGCTTGCCCGAGTTAACTCGAAGGCTAGGTGTGGAACTCATTGCTTTTGAAGATAGGCCTCATGATTGGGTAGAGGTCAAGGTCAATGGAGATTATTTGAGTAGAGTTATCATGGCTCGCTCAGCTTATGAAGCCGATAAGATAATCTATCTACCATGCATGAAAACTCATAATCTCGCCGCATTTTCTGGCGCTATTAAACTTGCTTTCGGTTTTGTTGCTCCCGGGCAACGACGCAGTTTTCACTTTGGTCATTTACAGGAGAAGTTGGCTGAAATAAGTCTTTGTTGGCAGCCGGACCTCATCATCATGGATGGCAGGAAAGCCTTCGTATCTGGAGGACCAGATAAGGGACAATTAGTCGATCCAGGCTTAGTGCTTGTTTCTGGTGACCTTATCGCCATCGATGTCGAGGCAATAAGGGTGCTATTAAGCTACGAGGCTCGCAATAAGCTACCCGCCAATCCCTGTGAATTACCACAAATTGCTGCTGCGGTAAAGCATGGGGTAGGAGTAGGGGAAAGCAAATATATCGTGGTTGAATGAACTGATTCTTACACCAGATTAAACATACTAAACATCACGATATTACTATATAAAAAGATGAAAAGTATAACCATGCGTTGTAATAAGAGATTGATTGAAGTAGAATTATTGTTGTATCGAATTTCTGGGTTAGATAAATCGTCAACGGTGAGAGGCGGAAAATGGAGATAGAACTTGGTGCCGAAGTAATAGACAAGAATGGAAAACGACTGGGGACGGTTGACCGAGTTATAAAAGATACATTCACGGCAGAGATTAAAAAGTTTACTGTTAGCACGGATATCTCCGAAACTGATTTGTTCTTCTCGCCTGAAGAAGTGCAGGAGGCTTCAAGTACAACCGTGAAACTAAGCGTTGCCTTTGACGAAGGAGAAGCTCTTGAAGTCAAATATGGGGCTGAGGTTGTTAACAAGGACGGGAAAGTCTTGGGAACCGTTGATTACCCGATCAGAGATATGCTAACTGGTGAAATAAAAAGTTTTAAGGTAAAAACGCCTCAAACCGATACTGACCTGTTCTTTTCAACCGAAGACCTAATCGAGATCACTCCCACCAGAATTAAGTTAAAAATTAGCCAACCAACGAAATAGATAGCCATTTTCCCTTAACCGAGTATTCTCATGTTAGGGCGTAGGAATTTTCCCGTCATACATTCTGACGAAATGTTTGATAAAAGGAAAAGCGTTCCTTTTTTGTCTCATAACTTTATACCTACCGCTCAGGCATGGAATTTACCGGACCTTTTTATATTTGTTTTAGCTTGACAATAATATTCGTTCGACATAGACTGTAGTGACTAATCTGGCACGGGAGGATAGTTCCTCATGAAGTGCCCACATTGTCAAGCTGAAAATTTAGATAGGGCTAAGTTGTGTATAAATTACGGAAAGTCACTTCAGACTAATATTATCTGCCCCCAATGTCAACATACCAACAAAGTTACAACCAAATTATGTAAAGAATGTATAGTAGCTTGAGGTATCAGGAGGGAATGCAATGAAAAGAAAAGCGGTAGTAACGCTGGTATTAGTGGTGATACTACTTAGCGGTTTGTTCGCCTGTTCCAAAGAAACAACAGAAACCGAGCCTTCTCAGATACCAACATCAGAGCCATCCCAAATACCCACTACCGAACCGTCGCCGACACCGACACCGGAGCCTTCGCCAACGCCGACACCTACGGAAGAAGAGGATTTGACCGATTTAGACATGGACGGTGTCCCGGACCAATATGAAGTAGCCGGCTTCGTATGGAAAGATAATAAATTCCAGAAATGGGATGGCAACCCCAACGTAACTTACTATCGCACTGACCCGACCCAGTTTTCGACTGACCAAGACCCTTATAGCGATGGTATGGAAGTATCCGGCATTAAAATGGATACTTCGGTGGCTGCCCCAGGAAACCACCCTCTGGTTCCAGCTTACCCGGACATTTACGTTTCCATGACCAGTTATGATGTAACGACCAGAGGAGAAATCACCAACAGCAGCGGTGGTCAAACGCAGGATGCCTGGTCCAATTCAGTAACCGATGAAAAAACAATGGAACACCACTGGGAATTTACCGTATCGAGTGAAGCAACAGTGGGCACCTCGGGGATGTCGGCTACAACTAGCTGGTCCGCTACAGTCGGGGGCAGGTACGGTAGCAATCATGCTGTTACCGAATCCACCTCAGGTTTTTCATCCGAGGACTGGCAAGAGGCAATGACCACAAACCCATCCGAAGCAGCCGAGCTTAAACTGAGATTGAAATTCGAAAACCACGGCACGGCTGCCGGTGAGAACGTCATTCCGACGGTGAGTCTGATGCTGGGTGATAAAACCATTGCCACCTACCAATTACCGGAAGATAAGAAGATTGATGTATTACCTGTTAACAGCAGCTTCCCTGAGGCCAGTGAGTGGGTTATCGGTGACGAAGCCGAGGACGAAATAATAGTAACTCTGGATGAATTGAAGTCCATTCAGATGGGTGCACCACTGTTCTTGGACGTTCCACAGATTAAAGCCGATGTTCTAGAGCAGGATGAACAAGGCCACTGGCAGGTGGTGGATACCTGGGCAAACTATAAAGCACGTGTTGATAGTGTTTGTGCCCGTCTATCTGTGGACTTAAGAAACGGCAGTATGAATTCCTATCGTGTGTTCGCAAAATCGCAGTATGGTCCCGAGGTAACGCTTAAAGATGCTCTTGATTGGACGGTTGGATATAAAGATACCGGGCAAGGTCCTGAAATTATGGGAACATCGGTGAAAAACTGGCGATTCGGTTTCTCTGAGAATGCAATTGAGGATGTGACCAGGCAACTTGAAGGCCAGGCAAATAACAATCTTCTGAATGTCGTTCTTGATGCTGGCTGGACTATTAGCATCATGGCTCCCAGCGGTAAAGATATTCCAGAGATTGTCTGGTGTTACGCCAATGAGGAATTGGATACAACCACTGTGACAGCTTCAGTCATTGACGACTTCGCCGTGAGTAGGGTGATATTCCGACCCACGCCTGATGCTGAGGCACAGTTCATGACCGAGGAGACAAAAGGTTCTGGTATCTATAAGATTCAAATATCTAATTACTCACCAACCGGAAGGGAGACCATCGAGGCAATCAATGACCGTGGCAACTCAGCAAAAAAATCAGTATCAATGATGCTATCAGCACCACTGGCCGACGGCAGTTATGTGATTACATCCAGATACAGTAACAAGTCTATCGCCGTTGAGAATATGAGCGATGATGACCAAGCTAATGTGGTTCAGTATCAACATACTGAGGACAGCGCCGCTGTTTGGCAATTACAGTATATTGGCAGTGGATATTACAGAATTATCAACGAACACAGCGGCAAGTGTCTGGAGGTTGCCGATGCTAGGGAGGATGAGAATGTTAACGTACGCCAGAATACGTGGAGTAATTCTGATAATCAGAAATGGCGATTGGAAGATACTGGCGACGGCTATTACTCAATAAACGCCATGCACAGTAGAAAGTGCCTGGATGTGGAGACAAGTCTGGATGATGGCGCAAATATACGGCAGCATACTTATGAAGGGGGAGAAACACAGCAGTGGGTGTTCGAATCACCAGAAAAGTATCCGTCTGTGCTCTCGGACTACTATGCCATTGCCGCCAAGAACAGCACTATGGGACTGGATGTACTTGGAGCAAACATAGACGACGGTGCTATAGTTGGGCAGTGGGATTATGTTGGCGGAAATAACCAGCAGTGGCAATTCAGACCGGTAGGAGAAGGCTTTTTTGAAATAGTCGCCAAGCATAGCGAGAAACTACTTGGTGCCACCGGTGCCAGTGTTGTGCAACAGACTCGTAACAATGAAGATAGCCAGAAATGGAGATTCGAATCTGTTGAAGGAGGCGCCTACTACAAAATTACCAACAAGGGCAACAACCAGTGTTTATCTTTTGAAGGCTCCATCACGGACTCCGAGATTAATTTAGTATTATCGGAGTATGCAGGTAAAGATAACCAGAAGTGGGTGCTTCATCCCAAGGTAATATCCTGTATAGACCTTATCAGGGTTATTCAAGAGTCGATGCCTTGCCCCAGTGGCTATAAGAAAATAAACTTCAATCTGAATACCAACGCCAGTAAGAGCAGGCCTGTGTACATTTGTATTAAGGAGAATGTCCTTGGGTCTAATAACTTCAAAGTTGTCGGCGCTTGGAATAATAGCAATGTATCCTGTGGTAGCGGTTGGGTTAAAATTCCCCAGGACCTGAATGAGGGCACATATAGTGGTTTACCTGGGATTCATTACAATATCTACCTTTGCGTTAAACAGCAGACCCTGGGGGTATACAGCATCAGTGCAATTTCAGGAGGGAGCGACCTGAAAGCACCCGCTGGATGGACGCAAATAACTTATAACCTGAACCATTGTGCAGTTGGTGGCGTATATGTCAATTTTATCGTAAAGTGATTCTGATAATAATATAGTTATTAGATAAGGGGGGTGTGGAGATGCCCCCCTTTTTATATGTTTACAGACACTTGGTCGCTGGTTCAATACCTCTTCTATTAAAATTTTACACAAATGACTCGCTCCTAATAATGACACATAAATTATGATATGCAGCAGATTGGTGCTATTCCAAAGTAAGTAAGATAGTAGCCCTCGCTGGAGCGGGCGCTGAGGCATAAGGATATATTGAAGGCTTAATTACCTGTACTAATACCTGAATCCTCAACTGAATATATTATATCTGGTAGTGACGATGTTTGGGGATAATAATTGGGGCGCCAGTACTCGTTAATGTAGCGGTTACTGGTACTCTTTTTATTAGTCAATTAAGGGGTGAACTAAATGTCATTAAAAGAATCAATGGAGAAGGGACGAAAGATATCGTAGGACGCATGACTCTGAAAGATGTTGAAACTCTACTTCAGGAAGACGGAAAAGCTTGGTCGGAACTTTACGCGGTTCTTGAGCCCACCCGGATGTGAATCTCCATGATGCTGGTTCCAAAGCCTTCAACAGTCGCGATATTTACGCTCATGTAGCGCGTTGGATGGAATATTACGCAGCTAAAATAAACGCTTTTGTTGTAGGAAAGTCCATTTAGGTTGCCAGGAAGAGTACTGAAAAATGCGCACCGGATAAGGAGTCTGGTTCAGTATCATAAGATCTTTCAAAGCCTGCACAATCCATCGGATAGTTAATACACGATCAGATGCAATGAGTGAATCCCTTAGAAAAGCAAGTGCTGCTAGGTACAGATTCAGAGGAACCGCCATGCTTGTCGCAGTTTGACCTCCTATTCTGGAAGAGCTAGAATTTCCTCGAAGAGCCCTGATATATCCAGTACATCTGAGGCTAATGTCAGTGTTTGATAGTTGGACACGGCTTGCCAGACATCACATGGTCGTTTGCGCACTTTTGGTGCTGACACTTTTTCTTGCCTGTGCTCAACCCGGAGAGAGGGACATTACGCCAACGCCCAGTGTCATCCAAGAAGACGAGGATGAGGCCACCTTCGCTGCCAGCAGAAAAGAGATGGTCGATATTCAGATAGTATCGCGGGGCATTGATGATGCGGGGGTAGTTGCGGCGATGTCGATAGTGCCCCGCCACCGCTTTGTACCGGATGAATATCTCAGCCAGGCTTATGAAGACCATCCCTTGCCCATCGGTCATGGGCAGACCATCTCGCAACCCTATATCGTTGCTCTGATGACGCAGTACCTGGCACTCCAGCCCGGAGAGAAGGTTCTGGAGATAGGCACCGGCTCCGGTTATCAGGCGGCCATCCTGGCCGAACTCACCGATCAGGTCTACACCGTGGAGATAATTGAGCCTCTGGGCCAGCAAGCAGCAGCCACGCTGGAGGCATTGGGATATAACGTCCACTGCAGGATTGACGATGGTTACTACGGCTGGGCAGAACATGCCCCGTTTGACGCTATTATTGTTACTTGTGCCCCTGACCACGTGCCACACCCCTTGGTCAAGCAACTCAAGGACGGTGGCAGGCTGGTTATACCGATTGGGCCCCCCGGTTTTCTCCAGACCCTGTGGCTTTTCGAGAAAAAGGGAGACGATTTACTCGCGACTAACCTTGGGGGTGTGGCGTTTGTACCTCTGTTGGGCGAACATTAGGCGGGTTATCCGTTGCTGATGAATGCCGCTTTAATTCCTGCACCCAGTGATAGACGACTGCTGCCCCCGCTAAATATATAATACCAGCCGCTACCAGTACCCAGGAGAACCCCACCGCGAGGGCAATCATCAGGGAGAGAACAGAGCCGACTACCGAAGCGCAGCCATTGATACCCCAGGCCCACGGGACAGAATCGGGTGACAGCTTTGCCAGAATCCTTATCCCCGAAGGGAAGGGGACGCCCATGAGAAAGCTGAGCGGCGCCAGGGTAACCATGGTAACCAGTAGCCTTATAAACAGACTCTGCCCCAGCAATGCCTCGAACAGATGCGGGAGAAACACCGGATAGAGGAAGGCAAGCACGCAGAGTGCCAGGATTACTTGAGGGAGCACCCTGTTCAGCCTGGCAGACAGCAGGCTGCCTAGCCCTGAGAATACAAAAATGGTAAAAAGGACTACGGCGAAGGCATAGGTAGGCTGGTCAAGGAAAAGGATAAACTTCTGCATCAGCGGGATTTCGATAAACAGGAACCCCAGGCCCAGTACCAGGAAGTAGACGAATAGTTGCCATCTCACCCCCGGGGCAATAGTCCGGCTTTGTCCTCCCTGCCCCCTGCGTCGTAAATAAAGTGGTAGCAAGATAAGCAACGCTGAGGCCAGTACCGCGGCGAGCAGCAGTGCCGTTACAATCAGATAGCCGGCGCCGCCGAAAGGCTGCCAGGTCTTACCCAGAGTACGCCAGATATTCGGGACCTGACTCCACTTAAAGAAATGGAAGAAAAACGGTCTGTCATCGCTGGGAGGAGAAATATCATAGGAATATTCAGCGAGGTAAGACTCCCTTTCCGAAGGCGACAGAATGCTAGTAAAAGCCTCGTTATACACTTCGCGGGGTAACACGTTATAGCGGTTAAGGTCGGTCTGGGCTATTCCCGGGAAAAAGACCACATCGAACCCTAGCCTATCGCAGAAATTTTTCACGGCGGTAATGTCCTGTTGAAGGAAAGGGCTCTCCTTTACCAGCAGGGTGAATGTCTGGAAGCTCCGTATCGCCGCCATATGCCGCCCGGGGTCAACTATGTCCAGTTCTTCAAGGGCGGCCGTTGCCAATGATATCAGGCGGGCCTCCTCATTGGGCGGTGTCTGAATCCAGCGACTGACCGATAAGATACCCCCCGGTGCCAGGTGCCGGTAATATTCCTTAAAGGCTTCCTCCGTGTATCGATAGTCCTCCGCCAGACTGTAGGCACCGGCGCCAACGACGCGAAAGCTGTCCCTTAGTGGCAGTTGAACCACGTCAAATCGTTCGTCTGAGTGCCTGAGGTAACTCCTGACTCCTTCAGCAGCTACCTTCACGCGGGGCTCGTCAAGAAGCCGACCCTGCCCCCCGGGGTCTTTAATAGCCTCAATGACAAGTGGATTAGAAATAACTGCCACCAACGAAGAGCTTTGATGATAAAGGGCTGTCAGGACCTCCAAGCCACCCTGAGGTTCAATGACCAGAGCCCGGGGCTCCGGCAACAAGCGATAGACCAGGGCACTCGGTAGATATTCGGTGAAGACAGCCTGTCCCGCTTCAACCTGGCTTATCGGGCTCAGGTCGGAGCCATCTACGGTCAAGCCAAGCTGGAGGGGTAGGTCCTGCTCATATTTGAAGCTCAACCCTGGGGCGACATGGATAGCGCGGCTCTCGACGATGTCCACACGGGAGAAAGCATTCCACTCCGTTGACAGGATTTGTGCCTGTTTATTAAGCAGGGTCTGGCTCAGGCTCTTATAGGGGGACATTTTGACCTCCAGAAGTGATGGAAAGCCGACAAGCAGGATGATTAATCCCATCCCTCCAATGAAAGCCAGACCGGAGAGATATCTGGAACCAGACACGGAGAAAATAAAAAATGCTATCATTCCCAGCAATGCCGCCAGCACTACCGTGCCACCACCCCCGAATAAAGATGGTATTACCAGTACCAGGAGGCAGCCAAGCCCCGACCCCAGCATATTAAAACCGTAGAGCTTTCCCGCTCTTGTGGGCATCCTAGCAAGTGCCACTCCCAGTGTCAGTCCGGTAAAGAAAAAGGGGATGGCCAGTGCCAGATAGTAGATAATTATATAGAGTAATTGGCGGCTGTCCCAGGCAATGCGGTAAGAATCGAAGGGGATGCTATTAACGATGAAGTAGCTGCCAAGGCAACCCAGCGAAAAGAGAACAGCACCTATCGCCAGTATGTGGTTTATTTTCTTCGTCACCACGCGGGGGAATAATGATAAAAAGGAGCCACTGGCGCCGAAGCCCAGCAGAGCCAGGCTAACCACCATGAAGGCAAAATGATACCACTGAGCCACCGAAAACACCCTGGTCAGGGTGATTTCGAAAAGGAGCGTTGCCGCTGACAATATTAAAATTCCTAAATAAACAAGGAACATACCGAACCTTCCGTAATTCTATCACATATTACACGGTCACACTCGGAGTCATTTCTTCGGTGATACTCTTATTATGGCTTTCAAGATGCCACGACTTGAATGCTATCCTCGATTTTCGTCCGGTCGCTACGGAGTATTTTAGACAATTCGGTGAACCGCTCGGTTTCGGTGATAAAAATCCAGATTGCAGGATTATATAACGAGGTTTTCAAGAAGTAGCTTCTTTTGTATTATTACGGAAAGGAAAACTTCTGTCTTCTCAGTGAAGATTTATGTACTGACTCACCCGACTCGGGATCGTCCTTTCGACGGCCAGTACTGGGCCATCGGGGGGCTTAATTTCCAGGGAGAAGCTGTCATAAGGACCGATACTGATATTACCTGAAGTTGGTATAAATATTGTCATCTGGAACAGCTCATTGGGATCGAGCAGGTAGTCATCGTTACCCCAGCTCAACCGTTCTACCGTCCAGTTGACTGAGGGGAGATAGTTTTCTGCGTCGCTGTAGGAGACGACAACCAGCTGAGTGCCGTTTCCGGATGGGGTGAAGTCCACCGGACTGCCGCCGGTGGGGACACCGATGCAGAAGAAGATATCCGTTACCTCGCTATCTACCATATGGGCGATGATATTCCCCCTGATTTCTACCGTGGCCATCGTCGATTGAATTCCATTATTGATGGCTTCTTTTGCCTTCTGTGAGGAAAACAAACCTGCAGAAAGAACAACATACGCAAAAACTGAAGCTACAATGACAAAGGCAATAAGTATAATCGCCATCGATAGTCCGGTAAGACCTTCTTGGTCTTGGCGGATTCTTCCTAGTAATCTGTACATTGCTTCAACCCACCCCTTACGTTTAATAAATAAGCCATTTATCGGGTGATACGGACTTTCCCGCCTACTTTTCAACATTATTCGCGATACTGCTAAGCTATTATAGATTAACAATTAAGCAGTAACTTACGCATAAATTTCACCCATTGCCTAATAAATATTTTGTTACAGTTCGCTTCCCGCCAATATGAGGCACTCAATATAAAGACTCGATACACGTAGTAAACGTTCGTGATATACCTTTTTAACGGTTTGAGACATTTCGTTTTATTCAATGTACCCTTGCATGGGCGATTATCCACACACGATTCGGCTTACCAGATATGCTAAAGGAATTTATTTATATTGGACAACAATGGCTTGGATTGCTATCCCAAATCACATTAGAGGCTTTTGTTGGATAACATCATCTTGGAAAGTGACTTTTAATATACAATCAAGCCAATTACCTCAGGAAATTAGACAGTTATGAATTCAGGTTGAAAGAAAGTTCAAAGGTTCTGTCTATTGTACACCACCGCCACCACTAACACCTGCTCTCTGTTTTAGCCTTTTTATCATACATTGCCCGGCGCTTGGGCTTAATGGGGTTCCTTCTTCAGTTAGCCATAACTCTGCCCTGCCATCACCAGAACGATTCATGAGATAGCGCCAGAGTGATTTCTGAGCCACTTTACCCATCCTTACTATCCTTTCTTTGCCACCTTTTACCATAACCCTTATATTGCCATTTGAATTATCAATATCAGCCATTTTCATTCCGGTTAATTCTAATAACCTTAAACCGGAATCAATAAATACCAAAACAATGGCCTTATTGCGGCTACCTAAAAACCTAGCATTATTTTGATAGTCTCTTTCACAAACAATCAGCATTAGTTCGATTTCCTCTCTGGTATAAGGCTTGATTACCTTGTCCTTTGGTTTAGCTACCTTAATATTGTCACAAGGACTTTCGTCTAAAACTCCTTCACGAACCACCCAACTGAAGAAATTCGACAGCACTACGAAGTAATAATGAACTGTAGTATGGGTGACCTTTCGGCGAGCCGGCTCGGAGCCATTGCCTATTAATCCCCACCGGTTGGTTTCGTTAGCCACATAACCGATAAATTCACGTATGTGCCATTCTGAAAATGAACGGATATCATCGGGCCATCCTTGCCTTAAGGAATACCAGATGAAACGTCTGAGGTTTTCTGAATAGTACTCTACCGTACGAGGGCTTTTATCCTCGGTTTGTTTGGTGAGAACAAACACATTGACGAGAGACTTGAGAGAGGATCCAGGGGACACTGAAGGGTGTGCTAAAACAACCATTTTTCATATGCGGATCCGCCTTAAATCCAGTATCAGATGGTCATCTTTGAATTCAACCACCTGTGACTTTCATGGCAATTCAGATGGTCACGCCCGTATTTTTCGTAGCTATGGTCGGGGCGGGCGGATTTGAACCGCCGACCTTCTGAACCCCATTCAGACGCGCTATCCAGGCTGCGCTACGCCCCGTTTTCCTTAAATAATGATATGCGAGGCGAGGGGGAAAGTCAAACACCACCAGGCATTTGCCCCTCCTTATAAATTCACGCTATAATTATTCCTGAGACCCCATGTTCATTCGCAGGATACATCCGCATACAGCATTGTACGCAGCCCCAGCTTTACCCTCATCCCAGGATGAACCCATGCTGGGTTGCTACCGCATCCTCGACCTCACCACGGAAAGGGCTTTTATCTGCGGTCGGGCCCTATCCGACTGGGGGGCGGAGGTGATAAAGATTGAGCCGCCCGGGGGCGACCCGGCGCGGTTCCGGGGGCTTTTCCCCAACGATAAGGTCGACCCCGAGAAAAACCTGACCTGGCTGGCTTTCAACGCCAACAAGAAAAGCGTCACCCTGGACATCAAGACGCCCCAGGGCAAAGAGATATTTAAAAAGCTCGTAAAGACGGCGGACGCCGTACTCGAGTCCTATCCCCCCGGTTACCTGGATAAACTCGGACTCGGCTATCAAGATTTATGTAAAATCAATCCCGGCATCGTGCTGACATCTATCACCGGCTTCGGGCAGGAAGGACCGTATAAAGACTACAAAGACCCGGACATCGTGGTGCGGGCGCTGGGGGGCATGGTATATACCGCCGGCTACGAAGACCGTCCTCCCCTCACCACCAGCTACGTGCATACCCACACGCTCGGAGCCATGAACGGCGCCGCCGGCACCATGATTGCCCTGGCGCACCGCGCCCTTACCGGCCAGGGACAGCACGTCGATGCCATCACGCAGCAGGCGCTGGACATCGTCTGCTCGGCGGAAATCGAAGGACCCTACGCCCTCTTAGGCGAAATCCCCAGAAGGCACGGTCGCGCCCGGGCATCCGTCACCCTCAAAGACGGCTCCACCTTCTACAACACCCTGCTCTGGCCCTGCAAGGACGGCAATATCGCCCTCAACCTGCTGCTCGTTCCCTCGTCCGCCAGGAACAACCGCAGCATGATGGAATACATCAAGAAGGACGGCATCGATATCGGCTTCCTGGAAGGCTGGGAATGGGAAAAGAAAGACTGGGGGGACATGACGCTGAAACAGGCCGAAAAGCTCATGGACACGCTCGGCAAATTCTTCATGAACCACACCAAAGACGAACTCCTCAGGCTGGCGGTGGCAAACCGTTTCCAGCTGGGACCCTGCAATAACGCTGCAGACGTCTTGAAATACCCGCAGCTCGAAGCCAGGAAATTCTGGAAGGAAATCGATTATCCGGGAATCGGCAAGCTGAAATACCCGGGCGGAGCGGTGATGACGACGCAGGGATACGTAGGTCCCCATACTCGCGCGCCGTACATCGGGGAGCATAACGAGGAAATCCTAAATAAGCTCGATACCGCTCCTGTAAAAGTGAAGTCTCCAGCGAAACAAAGTAAAACCGTCAAGCCTTTCGAAGGCGTCAAGCTGGTCCAACTCTGCTGGGCGGGGGTGGGGGTATATACCTGCAATTACCTCAGCCACTACGGGACGACGACGGTACGCGTGGAGACAGCCACGAGGCCGGACCCCGTTCGTATCTGGGCACCGTTTGCCCCGACCTACAAACCCGGCGAGCCGGTAGGTATGGAACGCAGCGCCTTCTTTTCTATCACTCACACCGCGCCAGAACTGGGCATAGCCCTCAACTTCAAACAGCCGGAAGCTATCGAGATATTTAAGAAGCTGGTCGCCTGGGCGGACGTGGTGGCAGAGGGATTCCCAGCGGGGGTCATGGACAGGCTGGGGTTCGACTACGAGGGGCTCAGGAAAATAAACCCGCAGATTATCATGTTCCGAACCTGCGGCTACGGGCATACCGGACCGATGGCGGATCAGCCCGGTTTCGGCAGCATACTCACCGCCGTTACCATGATGGACAACATCGTCGGCTGGCCGGACCGTCCCCCGGTGCCGCCGTCGACTTACTACACCGACCAGCTTTCGCCGATGTACGCCTCGCTGGCTATCATGGCGGCTCTCGATTATCGACGGCGTACCGGCAAGGGGCAATACATCGACCACTCGCAGATAGAAGCCGGACTTAACTACATGACGCCGCTTATCCTCGATTACCAGGCGAATAACCGTGTATTCGAATTCAAAGGGAACAAATGCGAGTATGCCGCTCCACACGGCATCTACCGCTGTAAGGGCGACGACAGATGGGTGGCTATCGCCGTGATGAACGACGACGAATGGCGCAGCTTCGTGAAGGCAATCGGCAGCCCTGCCTGGGCGAAGGATAAGAAATACGCCAAGGCAGCGAGCCGCGTGAAACACAGTGATGAACTCGATCGTCTTGTAGAAAGCTGGACGGTAAACCACTCCCCGGAAGACGTACAGAAAATGCTGCAGGACGCCGGCGTAGGCGCGGGACTGGTCTCCAACGCCAGAGACCTCGATGAAGACCCTCAGATGAAGCATTACAACTTCTACCGTGAGCTGGAGCACCCTTACATGGGCAAGCTGCGGTACTATCACCCCGCTCCCATCAAGCTATCGGCGGCGCCAGCCGACGTAAACCGACCCGTCCTCCTCGGGGAACACACCGACCATATCTGCACCGAGATACTCGGCATGTCCCAGAGTGAAGTAGACGCCTTGAGAAAGAAGGGAGTCTTTGACTAGCATACTAAGTTTGCTTGAGTTTGCCCATCGGATTAAGTAGTATATTGGCATGGACTTAAGCGGGTTCTGGGATACCTTTTTACCTGTCCTGGATAAAGTCCCGGCTGTCCGGGGCATCATCGGGGCTATCATCGTCTTTTTCGTGCCGGGCTTTGCCTGGACCCTTGCCCTCTTTCGCAAGATAAACGTCGCCGAAAGAATAGGCATTTCCATAGGTTTATCCATCGCCACGGTGACCCTCAGCGTCCTCGCCCTGAACCTCTTCTTCGGGGTAAAAATCACCGGCAATAATTCTTTAATCACAATAGCTGTAATTACGATAATCCCCCTGATAATTTACCTTACCAGGCGCTACATCATCCGCAAAACCGAAGAGGCCGACGGAGAATGAATGTATGACGTGATAGTTGCCGGGGGCGGTCCCGTCGGCAGCCGGGCGGCATACCGCCTGGCGCAAAAGGGACGCCGGGTACTGGTGCTGGAAAAGAAATCAGAACCCGGCACCAAGGTCATCTGTACCGGCATCATCGGGCAGGAATGTGCCGCCGCTTTTAACATCGATGACAGGGCAATTATCAGAAAAGTCAACAGCGCCAGCCTTTTTTCACCCTCGGGGAACCGGCTCCACATACGAAGAGAAGAAACCCAGGCATGCATCCTCGATAGAACGGTCTTCGATGTCTCTATGGCAGAGCAGGCACAGCGAGCCGGGGCGGAATACCGGTTCAAAAGCAGGGTAATAGATATCAACGTCAATAACGACATCGTCAGCGTAGCGACCGATTACCAGGGTAAAACGCAAGTCATCACGGCAAAGGCAGTGATTATTGCCTGCGGCTTCAATCCCGGACTGCTCAAGCGACTGGGCCTGGGCGTATTCAGGGATATTACCATCGGCGTCCAGGCAGAGGTCGAAGCCCCGGATACGGACGAAGTGGAAGTCTACTTCGGGGATGCGACTCCTGGCTTCTTCGCCTGGCTGGTGCCGACAGCGCTGCCCGTAGCCAAGGCCGGTCTGCTCTCAAGAGAAAACGCCGGTCTGTACCTGAAAAAGTGGCTGGCAGCCCTGGTAGAACGGGGAAAAATAGCTTCAGCCGAAGTCAAGATAAACTACGGGGGCATACCACTCAAGCCGCTATCACGCACCTGTTCCGAACGCATGGTGGTAGTCGGCGACGCAGCCGGGCAGGTCAAGCCGACCAGCGGCGGCGGCATCTATTACGGGCTACTCAGCGCCGATATCGCCGCCGATGTACTGCACCAGGCTCTGGAAGACGACGACCTTTCGGAAAGAAGGCTGCGGCGCTACGAGCGGGGCTGGCGGAAAAAACTGGGCAGAGAGATACGTACCGGCTACTGGTTCCGCAAGCTCTACGAACGCCTGAGTAACCGGCAAATCGACCGTATCTTCGAGATTATTAAGGCGGGAGGCATCGACGAGACTTTGCTCAAAGCCGATGACCTCGCCTTCGACTGGCACGGACGGGCGATATTAAGGCTGCTGAAATACCAGATGGTTGCCAAGACGATAGGTCGAATCAAACTCCCTTTCAGAACCGACCGTATTGACCCGGAACGATAATATTACGTAGAATGAAACATCACCACCGCGGAGAAAGATAAATGGCGAGTGCCGATAACCAGAATCCCAGCCTGGGCGAAGCCGCGACACAGTTCCTGTCAAAACTGCCCGCCAAAGACCGGCAGACCAGCCAGCCGGAGGTGTATAAATTCGCCCGGTGGTACGGCTGGGAAAGACCGTTCTCGCAACTGGCACCGCCCCACGTCGCCGGCTACGCCGAGCAGCTATCGGTATCCGACACGGACTACGCCCACAAGCTGGTACTGGTGCGTTCCTTCCTGGCGTACGCCAAAAAAGCCGGGTGGAGCCGGACCAACCTTGCCACGCACCTCAAGACTAAAAAAGGCAACGTTACCCCCCAAGGTAGGGCAAAACGTCCGGTGGAGTCCGTCACCCTGACGCGTGAGAAATACGACGAACTCGTCGCCGAACTGGAAAACCTGAAAAAGAGGAGCCAGCAGCTCATTAAGGAAATACAGCTTGCCGCCGCCGACAAGGACTTCAGAGAAAACGCGCCGCTGCAGGCAGCCCGGGAAGAACGGGGACACGTGGAAGGACGGATTAAGGAACTCGAGGAAGCTATCAAAGCCGCCACCATCATCGAGGAGAAGAAGGAATCCAACGTAAAAACTGGTATCGGCGACAGCATATTACTCGAAGACCTGGCTTCCGGCGAGGAACTCAGTTATATGATAGTTGACCCGCGGGAGGTCAACCCGCTGAAAGGGAAGATTTCCATCGCTTCTCCCATGGGTAAGGCACTCATCGGCAGGAGCAGCGGGGACACCATCGAAATCACGGCACCGGCAGGCAAGCTGCGCTACCGGATAAAACGCATCGAGCGCTAGCCGGAATATGCTATAATAGACCTGTCATCACGGGGCCGTAGTTCACTCGGGAGAACGCCGCGTTCGCATCGCGGAGGTAGGGGGTTCGAATCCCCCCGGCTCCACTTGGGGTGACAATAGGCAGAACTTTCTCCATCTCCTTTGCATTGAATATTTAAATAATAGAAATTAATATTGAACAAAATAAACAATTGTTGCTTAACAAAATACTTAAATGTTACCTCAGTTGCATATTCCACCCTTTTGCGTAACGTGTAGGCTGTGGTTGAAGTCTCAATAAAGAAATTACAGTTGGTATTCCCAGTATGGCTGCCACTTATGTGATGTGTTCAGACACTCCTTAAGAGTTTTGTTATCGGCAAACGTATCCAATCCAAATTTAGTAGTACGATGACCAACGATTAAGGTCATGTTCGTTGCAGAATTAGTTTTCAATCCCCGACAAAAGTCGTGGATTCTGGTAATGGCTTGTTCGTAGCTTTCGCCGTTGGGAAATGGTTCCTTTATCCACTTAATATTCATAGGATCGACCATCTCAGTTGGTTTACCATTAAAATCACCGTAATTGATCTCTCTTAGCCTCTTGTCAATGATTACAGTAATTTTCTTGCCGAAGGCGATTCTTACAGTCTCAACCGCTCTGACCAAGTCAGAGCAATAAATCAAGTCTACATCAATGTTCTCAAATCTTTCCCCCAATTCCCTAGCTTGTTGAGTACCCAATGGAGATAATTGGACGTCATTCCATCCAGAAACGAGACTGACCTCATTATCCTTACTCGTTGAATGATATACAAAATAGACTTTCATTTTTTAAAATCATAGCATAAGAATACGGAATTGAACATGTCGATATAAGGTTTAGTGACGCAGTACTCAGGTGACACCGAACAGGTAAGAAATCATCGCTCTTTAATTAGCCTCTCACATATCTTTTAATTGACGCTTATTCTTCTTAATTCTATAATGATAACCATTAATTAATAAGTTGAAATCAGGTTGAATATCCGGCACGCGGCCTAAAGATGTTATACTTAGCCCGATAATTCTTAGTTATGTAGGCATTTTTCTATGTTGAGTGAAATTGCGCGTAATATACAAGAGAGGATGAAACAGTCCGGATACAAAGTAAAATTTGTATCCATAACACACTTGCCGGAGGTACAAGAATCAGTCGCCAAACTGGTTAGGCAAGGATTAATAAACAAACGGCTATATAAAAAGTGGCATTTTTATTTAGATAACAATAAAAACTTGCCGGAGGCGAAAACAATCTTCATCGTGGCAATTCCTTCGCCTCTTACTCGTGTCTGGTTCAAATACAAGGGAACCGCTTATCCCGCGGATATCCCACCTGATCATTATGCAAAAAAAAGAAAGGAATTTCTTGCAGAAGAAATACTAAACAATGTGCTAAAAACTGCCGGATACAAGATAGCAAAAGCTCATTTGGCACTAAAAACGCTTGCTGTACGGAGCGGACTAGCAGCATATGGTAGGAACAATATCACTTATGTTTCGGGGATGGGAAGCTTGTGTATGTTGGTTGCTTTCTACACTGACTGGTCCTGTGAAAAGGATAACTGGCAGGAATGTAAAGTGATGAAAGCCTGCGAAAATTGTTCACTTTGTCGTGAGAACTGTCCAACTGGAAGCATTCCCGTCGACCGCTTTTTGATCCACGCTGAAAACTGCCTAGGTTCCCTCCAAGAAAGGAATCCGAATTTCCCTTATTGGGTTCAGCTTCAGCCTGATTGGCTCAATGCCCTCACTGGATGTATGCGCTGTCAGTTCGTATGTCCAGTGAATAAACCCTATCTAAACAAGATTATGGAAGGCCCATCTTTCTCTGAAGAAGAAACTAGTCTAATCCTGAATGAAGCGCCTTGGCAGAAATTATCTTTAGAAACCCAGTTACAACTGGAGTTTTTTGGTGGAGTTTACCCTTTTTTGTCACGAAACCTTAGTGCGCTGATTGAAAAACAAACGAGAGTCACGCAAAGATAGTCCTTTTCTCTTGTAACGGAACTAGTCCTGCAACTGAGCCATCTGAGCACTACACATTCTAACTTTTTACTGAACCAGAAGAAATATCTATATTATCGCTATTCGTGAGATACATTGATGTCCTACTACAGTTGTTATTCCGGAGTTCCCTCGTCAAAAATCCATATTTGACAAATTGAGACACGTAAAATATATTATAGTAAACCGAGCGCGAAGCGGGGAAACCTAAAATTGGTAAATATATTACTTAAGGAGGTGATAATAAAGAAAAATCCATCTGATTAGATAGCCAAATAATTTAGAGGAGGTGAGTGGTGAAAAAACTCTTTCTTATCTCGTTAATGGTAATAATTACAGTTGGCATGGTGCTAAGTGGCTGCGCTGCAGAAGAACCGACTACTACCCCGACAACGCCAGCTACCACGAAACCACCCGCCACAACCGCGCCCGCAGCAACTCCAACCAAGACAACTCCGGCCGAAACTAAACCAGCCGAGACGAAACCAGCCGAGACAACCCCCACCAAAGTGGTCCCGACAGGAACGTTACGCGCCACAGTTCCTTCCTGGATAGAAACCATGGACCCGAATCTCCAGACCACCTTTGAATACGCGCTATACGAACACCTGTTAACCACTGACGAAAATAATAACTACACCGGCGAACTGGCTGAAACCTGGTCGGTAAGTGACGATGGATTGGTCTGGACTTTCAAGCTACGGAAAGGTGTAAAATTCCACAATGGTGACGAGTTCACTTCTGCTGACGCCAAATTCAGCTTCGAACGCATCATGAAGGAAGGCTCGATGTCTCCGTGGAGTCCCGAGTATAACGCCACTATCGACCACATCGAGACCCCAGACCCGTACACGGTAGAACTTTACTGTAAAAAGGTTAACTACCAGTTCTATGCCTCTGTCTGGGGATGCCCCATGCTGCCGAAGAACTATATCGAGGAGAATGGAGACGAATATTTCAACAATCATCCCATCGGGACGGCCCCGTGGAAGTTCGTCAAACTCACCCCGAGCGTCAGCATCGAATTCGAGGCGGTGCCAGACCACTGGCGTATTATCCCGGAATGGGCGAATTTAAAAGTTGAACTGATACCGGAATCAAGTACCGCCTTGGCCAAGCTCAGGCAAGGGGAAACTGATATCGTCTCCGTCAACATGGATGAAGCCCTTGAAGTGCAGGATGAGGGTTACGAACTGCGTATCCTGGGACGCCCCACCACGCCGGTAATATGCATGTTAAATACATGGGCTACTGATGACCCGATATCGGATGTACACATACGCGAGGCCCTGTCCCTTGCCATCAATCGTCAGGAGATTGCGGATATCTTCTTCAACGGATTAGCCGAACCGGGGGGCATACTCTGGACGGCTCCGTCGAGCTGGGGATTCGACCCGGCTTGGATGAAGGGACCCTACTTCCAATATGATCCCGGCAAAGCCAGAAGTTTATTGAAGGAAGCCGGATACCCGGGCAGCTTCGATAACCCGGTAATTACTTTATACTCTATGGCGTACCTGCCCTGGCTTCCCGATCTAAATCAAATCATAGCGGCCTACTGGGGGGCTGTCGGCGTCCAGACGAAAATAGAGACGATAGACTTCGGGCAATTAAGAGGGATGATGTATGTTCAAGACCCTGCCATGACCGGAAAGGTTGCCATCTGGAATATGCCGACCGTACAGCTCAGTGTTGCGTTCCTCCGGAGTGCTATTCATTCGGAAGGCAACTGGCAGCTGCTGCACGACCCGGAATTCGATTCCCTCTGGGCGAGTGTCAGTCTGTCCCCAGATCAGAATGAGCAGTTAGCGCTTTTCCAGCAAACCGTCGAATATATGCTCAACCAGTATATTTGCCCCGGTATTGTTAACATATACAGCTATTATGCTGTGGACGATACAATCGGCGATTGGACACTTCGCTTCCAGTATGATCTATGGGGCGGTTTTGCAGGAATCAAGAAAAAGTAAAAAACCGGTAGCATCCGGCTACCCGATTTTTTGCCTGTTATCGTGACAAGGCACTGCCGGAACACGAGATCGATAGTGTTATGGTACCGGCGACCGGGAAACGCTGTAATGTACCAGACGCTGAATATGGCAACAGCTATGGTGATTTGTCTGGTCCATAGGCAGCGGCTGACCGGCACCGGTACCTTCGTTTTCATATAGTATTCTGGAGCTTGAAAGCTATCGGTCCACGTCATAACGTACAAACTTGACCGGCGAAGCTTTCACGGTGTAGCCTGTATAGTGATTATCAATCAAGCCGTTCCAGTATGAAGGTGTGCCTGAAGATAATTATGACTGCTGCTGGTACGAGTAAAGACGGCGGTTTGATTCTGGCTACTCGCCGGTACCGGACAGGATAACCAAATAAATAAATGTACGAGTGATTGCCCGGAATATCAAAGGGTACGTGGGATAAATGTAACTGTATGCGAAGGATAGAATGATACGTTTTATATTACTGCGGATATTCCAGGCGATAATAACCCTCATTGTCATCTCTATAGTAGTTTTCGCTCTGGCAAGAGCCAGTGGCGACCCTGTGATGTTGATGGCACCCCCCATGGCTACACTGGAAGACTTGGATGCGATAAGAGAGCACCTTGGGCTAAATAAGTCATTACCGGAGCAGTACTGGATTTTTCTGAAAAACCTAAGCCACGGTGACTTCGGGGAATCAATCCGTACCAGGCAAGACGTTACCCACATTCTCTGGCAAAGACTGCCTAATACGGTGTCGCTGGGCTTGACGTCCATAGTTTTGGGATTAGTGTTATCACTTATCATGGGTGTTACCTCGGCGTACAAATTCGGTACCTGGATGGATAGCGGGGTGAAGTTAATAGCTATCCTCGGCCAGGCTTTGCCGAGTTTCTGGCTGGCTATTGTAGCCATAGCCATCTTCGCCGTGTGGCTGGGATGGTTACCCACCAGCGGTATGGGAACCCCGGCACATTTTGTCCTGCCGGTACTGACCCTTTCTTTCTTCAGTTTACCCATATTCACGAGGTTAATTCGGTCAAGCATGCTGGAAGTGCTTGATAGCGAGTACATCAAGCTGGCCCGGATAAAGGGCCTTGCGGAGAAGTGGATAATCTGGAAACATGCGCTGCGAAATGCGATTATACCGCTGCTGACGGCCGCCGGCATATCCTTTGGCACGATTGTTACGGGCGCCGTGATAATTGAGACTGTTTTTGCCTGGCCGGGTATCGGACGGCTACTGGCTGAAGCGGTAGTATCACGTGATTATCCGGTGGTTCAGGCTACGGTACTTTTAGTAGCTATCGTGGTTCTTTTCGTGAATCTGGTGGTGGATATTACGTACGGTTACGTTGACCCACGGATAAGATACTAATACTTTGATTGGCTCAGGCATGGAAAACGCAGGATTATTCATGGTATTTGTCGCCATATTTGCCAATGTAATTTCACCGTATCTGCCGGATGAGATGTCGCTCGTAGATAGACTTACGCCACCCTTCTTCATGAGTGGAGGGAGCACCGCCCATCTTCTGGGTACGGACAACCTGGGTCGAGACATACTCACTCGCATTTTTTACGGCGCCAGAATTTCTTTAAGTGTAGCATTACTGGTTATCGCGATTTGTAGCGCCGTCGGCACAACATTAGGAATGATAGCCGGGTATTTAGGAGGGCGAATCGACTCTTTTATGATGAGGGTAACGGACGCAGCGCTTGCCTTTCCTGCCCTTTTGATTGCGTTACTTCTCGGCGTAGCTCTCGGGCCGAGTTTCTTCACCGTCGTCCTGGCACTTTCGGCGCTTGGCTGGGCGCCTTACGCACGTATGATACGCGGAGAAATTATAAAACTACGCGAGGAGGACTTCATAGCACAGGCACGGGTTATTGGTAGTGGACCAATTACAATATTAACCAAACATATCTTTCCCAATATAGTCAACACTTTAGTGGTGTTGATGACGATGAGTGTTGGGCTGGTTATTCTCGTGGAGGCTTCTTTGAGTTTCCTCGGAGTCGGGGTTCCGCCCCCGACCCCGACATGGGGTGCCATGGTATCCGAAGGCCGGGATAAATTCGCCACCGCCTGGTGGATATCGTTGTTCCCCAGTCTTGCCATAGGCCTAGTGGTATTATCAGGGAACTTCCTGGGCGATTGGATTCGCGATAAGATGGATCCCAAATTAAGGCAGCTCTGAACAGGGAGTTATCAAAATGAGCAGGACGATAAAGATTACCGGCGCACAAATGGAACCTGTAATACTGGCGAACGACAGAAACCTGTCACGATGCCTCGCACCGATGGAGACCGCGGCAAAGGAGGGACGCAACTGATTGTCTTCCCCGAATTAAAGCGCTTCGTGCTAACCACTTGGTAAGGCTAGAATCGTTATAAAGTCGGAAATGGCAGTACAGGGTTGCCAGCAACTCGATATTGGTATGGTTCGGTCTTACGTTGTGGACCTTCAAAAATTGCTGGATGAAAGTGAAGTTACTCAGAGGAAGGCGTTTCTAAGGTCTTTCGTTAAGAGAATAGTCGTCGATAAGAATGTAGTAAAACTGCATTATAGTGTTCCGGTGCCTCCGGACGGTAAGGAGATGGAAAAAGTTCTGACTATCGTCCCCCCTCCCCCACCAAAAGTAAACATTTATAAAAGAACAGGTAATAAGAAGCTGAAAATCAAACCCCAGGGGCGATTCAAGGTCTACGCAATTAAGGAAACCGCTTTCTCTATGCCCTATATACCCTGCACAGGAACGCCCTGAGGGATTCAGAACCGGTATGCGGGTCACAGGGCATGTCTGCCGCCAGGAGGTTTACGTTGGACTCCGTAAAGCCGTACTCCGGCGGCTCTTTCTCCGGGAACCACCATCCGTGCTGCGCATGAACGACTTTCGGGTGGATGCCATTTGTTAATAACGCTTTTTGCTTTACTCTGCCCCGGCGGCTTTCAATCCAGACCCAGTCTCCGGTCTTTATACCCAGATTTTTAGCGGTGTCCGGGTGGATTTCCATAAGGGGATGGGGATTGAGCTTACGCAGCGATTCTATCTGCCGCCCTTCCGAACAGAAAAATCCCTTGATTCTGCATCCAGTGGTAATTATCAGCGGATACTCCCTGTACAAATCTGGCGTCGAATACGGGCTCTCGGGAGGTTCAACAAAATATGGCAACGGGTCATAACCCATGGACTCAAGAGTAGCGCAGCGCAATTCGACCTTGCCCGAGGGTGTGGTAAATCCTTCCTGCTCGTATTTTTTATAGCGCATTTTCCCGGTAAGGATGCCTATATCCTTGAATTCCTCGAAAGTAAGTCCGGCGCCCGCCAGCGTCCAGTCGTTGTACTCACGGACGTCTTTCCACGGGAAATCATCGTCCAGTCCCAGTCTGTGGGCCAGGTCGAAGAGGATTTGCTTATCGTCCCGGCATTCGCCTATTTCCGCCACTTTCTGCCGGACGAGAACACACCAGCCCATATGTACGTCGGCTACCTCGTCGTTTTCCAGCCAGCTCGATGCCGGCAGCAGTATGTCCGCGAGTTGGGCGGTAGGCGTCATGAAAAGGTCGGTTACCACCGTGAAATCTACCTTCTTGAATGCCTGGGCAGTCCTGACGGGGTCGGTCTGGTTGAGCAGGGTGTTGCTGCCCATAACGAACAGGGCTTTGATGGGGTACGGTTTGCCTGACATTATAGCGTCGAGGAGATGGCGCGGGTGGATCGTGGCGTTATCGAGGACTTTATATGTGCCGCCGCCGACCATCCTGGCTTTAATTTCAGGTGTTATTCTTTCACGCAGCGGCAGGCTCTGGTCCCCGTGAGTGGTATATGTTTTCACTCCGGCCGGCGCTACCCAGGAAACATCACCGCCGGGAACATCCAGGTTGCCGGTTATCGCCGATAACATATGAACGGCGCGGGCGGTCTGCATGGTGTTTATGTTCTGGTCGATGGCGTTGCCCCATTGTATGCAGGCGGGTTTAGTCGTAGCGTAAAGCCGGGCAGCTGATATTATTTCTTCCGCCGGAATCCAGGTAATCTCGGCAACTCTTTCCGGGGTATATTCCTTAACTCTTTCGGCAAGCTCATCGAAACCGATAGTCCATCTTTTTACAAAATCCTTATCGTACAAATTTTCTTTAATGATAATATTCAGCATACCCAGCGCCAGGGCATCGTCGGTACCCGGGCGTATTTGCAGCCAGTGGTCGGCCCATGTAGCCAGGTCGGTTCTCCGCGGGTCGATGACAATCAGCCCGGCACCGTTTCTTACCGTGCGCGTAACTTGATGACCGCACATGCCGTCGGCAGCCCCGGACTCCACGATGTTACAGCCCCAGTTCAGTACCAGTTTGGGGGTTACGCCGCCGAAACCATAGTAATCACAGACATGGAACCTGCCGCTGGTCATGCGCGCGGCGGCTATCCTCGGGAAGTAGCAGTTATTAATAATGCTGAGATGGTTCGGGGTGCCGAAGCAATTAGAAAACCTCATATACAGGGGCAATAGAGGGCGCCCGGTGCCTATGACGGTGGCTATCGACTCGGCGCCGAACTCACTTTTATATTTCTGGAGGTTATCCGCCACTGTATCCAGTGCCTCGTTCCAGCCGATTCTCCGCCACTTATTCTCGCCCCGTTTGCCGGTCCTTTTCAGAGGGTATTTCAGGCGGTCGGGGTGATATAATAATTCCACGGCGGCGCTTCCCTTGGGGCAGATATAGCCCAGATTTGTAGGGCAGTCAGGGTCTCCGGTAATTTTTATCACTTTACCATCCCGGATATGAACCAGGACGCCGCAGACGCCGTGACACATCCGGCAGGTGGACTTTACTATCTTTTCTCCCTGACTTTCCTTTTTCACCTGAACCATTCTAATCTCCACTCCTATCTCTGGCTAATCACTTTTACCTGCGTTCCATCAAACGAATATAGATTAGCCAAAGAATAGCAAAAAGAGAAAAGTCCCGTCAAATAAATCATCAAATCAGGCACAAAAAAATTTGTTGCTACTTTATTTATTGACAAACAACGCTTACTATAGTAATATCCACGTTGATTTAGCTTGATCTAACGAGCTTAAAACTTTATGAAAGGGGTAAAAAAATGGGAAAGGAAATTATTCTCTACAATCTGGCAGACAGCGTGACTGATGAACAGTATCAGGATTTTGTTGCTAAGGAGAAGGGTCCTTTACTGGATAGCCTGCCGTCGGTCAAAAAGTACGAACTGGTCAGGATAAAGGGAGCGGAGACGGGAGAGGTTCCTTATAACTATGTAGGAATCGTGCATTTGAAGAATCTGGATGACTTCTACCAGAAAGATAAAAAGACGCAGAAATTCCAGGACTTAATGGTAAAATTGCAGCCGATGATAAAAAACATTCACATCTTATACGGGGAAGAAGTCTACTAATCTGAAAAGGCGCCAGCGGCATTATAAGCGCAGGAAATTACTTTTCCCCTGTGTTAATAGACATAGCGGACTTAAATAAGATTAGGAGAGGACTAGTCATGAATCTAGAGCATCTATTAACGGAAGAAAACCGACAGATCCGGGAGACCATAAGGGATTTTACCAAAAAAGAAATCATACCCATTGCCAAGAAATTAGAAGCCGACTACAGTCTGGTTGAGGAAGTCCATCAGAAGCTTGTTGACATGGGAATTCAATCGGCGGGATATCCAACCGAATACGGCGGCGGCGGAAACCTCTCCTTCGCAAATACGGCTATCATCTGCGAGGAACTGGCAAAGGGTGACAGTGGCATAAGCATATCCGTGGGTATAAACGGCGGGCTGGTTCTATCACCAGCTGAAATCGCTAAAAACAAGGCAATTATGGATAGGGTTTACCCTGCCTTTTGTCAGGGAAAACTGGCCTATGCCTGCCTGTCCATGACCGATGAAGCCGGAGGAGCTGATACCGAGAACCCCCTGTTGCATGGCGCCGGCATCAAGACGATAGCCAGACTCGAGGGTGACGAATATGTCATAAACGGCAGTAAAATGTGGCCAACCCATGGCGGCATAGCCGAGGCATACTTAACCATTTGCACCACCGACCCCAACCTGGGAGATGACGGAATCGCCATTATTGTCGTCCCCAGGGATACTCCGGGACTTACCTTTGGCAAGCCGGAAAAAAAGATGATATATAAGACATCTATAAACAGCTCCGTATATTATGATAATGTCCGTGTGCCCAAGGAATACCGGGTTGCCGGACCCGGCGAGGACGCCAATCTGTACTATATGGTTACCGGGGGAGCGGGTTGGCACATGTCAATCATAACTCTCGGGATTGTTGAGCGTGCTTTTGAGATAGTGTTGGACTATACCGGGACTCGCATGGGCGGATTTAAGCCGGTCAGGCAGCACAGCATAGCTGCCGGGATAATCGCCGATATGGCCATTGGCATAGAAATGATGAGGGCAAGCCTTTATAACCTAGCTTATATGTTTGACCATCTGGATGTATACGGTCCACCGTGGGCACCGGAGTTCTTAGCCAAGGCGGCCGCCGCTAGGGTCTATACTGCTGACACCGCCGTCGAGATAGTCAACAAAGGTGCGGAACTGCTCGGCTCAATGGCAATTTCGGAGGACTTCCCTTATGAGAGGTGCCTGAGAGATGTCAAGTTATGCCAGCTCGGACTAGGCGGACAACAGATTTGTCGCTACAAAGTTGCCAAGGGCCATTATGATTTGAAGAACTGGGCCTAGAAAAGCACGCCTTTTGACAAACTGGCAGTATGCACGTATATCTCTATTCTCGGCTCGCCTTCACAGATATCAAGAACGGTGGTTTTAAAAAGGTCTGATTTTCGGTAGGCTTCCCAGTGCTCCTGCGTATCGAATATCAACGTAGCACCCTGCCCGTATGTTTTGGGGTTCATGATGAAGAGTTTTTCCTTCATCCCGGGTATCTTCTTACATCCTTCAATTACCTGGGCGAGGTGTTTCCTGGCGACTTCCGTATCAGCCAGTTGCTTCTTTACCTCGTCCTTCACTTCGAAGACACATATTACGGCTATCATTTTATCTCCTTTTTTATGATTATTCCGCCCGAACTGCTCAGGAATTCTGAGACGCCTGGACCATCTCCCCTATTATTTCCAACAGTCGTTTATTAAATACTTCCCTATTCTCTGTATTGGGAAGGACCCATTTCATTTCCTGCATGTTTTTCGTTATAATTGGTATCCACTGATAAGGTATTGATATCAAAACATATCCCTCCGGAAATGACCTTTTTGCATTCGCCCCAACCGTCATCCCGGTAGGATTATAGTGCACTTTGCCGCTCTGGATTGGATACACGTAAAGCCAGGAGCATTCCAGGGCAGGCGTTGCCTTGGACTCCCACACCTCACCGGTCGAATATGTCATTGCCCTCATCACAATTTCTGCCTGCTTGGCCCTGGCTAGAATAATCAAGAGGTCTGGCTCGAAGGTCAGTTTGTCAAGGGGGGACATGACGACATAGTTGACAGTGTCCCTGGGGAATTTTGGCCAGGATAGATAGAGTCTGGCGTTGGCACGCGCCTCCTGGAAAATTTCAAGCTCATCACCTATTTGCCCGCTTTCCGCCCACGGCGGCATATCCTCCCAGCCCAACGGTAATTTCCCGAAGCAATCCTCGTTTTCCCTGGTAAAATAAAAGGGTTCGCCTCTTTCCTGTGCTTCCTTAATCATTTCACAGGCAGCCAGGTTTTTGTCTATCTGCTTAATACCTTCCGGTTTGAAGAGCAGGAACTTAACACCTACCGGCGGCTTCTCAAGTTTAAGCTTCTTGTATACGGAGAGGTCCTGTTGCAATGGCTTCAATTTTAGCTTCATTATTTACTCCCCCTTTTTCGTGATTTTTTTGCAGGAACAGCATACCACATATATATATCACACGCAATTTTATCCGGTTATTCCTCCGGTAGAGGGTATTTAAAGTGGAGTACGACTCTCCAGAAAGAAGTGGCATCACTATTGGTGGCGGGGCACTACCGTAGCTCAATCCATGCGTCCGAATGCAGTCCGGATGCTGCGTCATACTCTCTTTTAAAAGCTTCAGGGTAATTTGTTCTCCACGTTTCCATCTCGGCTGAACTGACTTTCTCAACTTGCACCAGAAAGCCGCTGCTGGCTATCCCATAGGCATTTTTAGAGGTCGTGTTCGCCGGGCAGATGAGATTGTTGGAGCCACCCCGGTCCAAATCGGTGGTTATCGGGTCATGTCTCGCTCCGTGGTCCTGAGATACGGCTCCAGGCACGATTCTTTCGGTTACGTACGCGCCGCCGAGGACAATCCCCCTTTCGTTATACATCTTGACGATGTCGCCATTTTCTATGCCTCGCGGTCCGGCGTCCACGGGATTTATCCAGACGGGCTCATACAGGTAGCCATCGGTACCCTTGACCTTGCATGTCTTTATCTCTCTCAGCCAGGTAACGTCGTCATGCTCGGCATGTGTCCGCCAGCGTGGATGGTTGGAGACCAGAAGCAAAGGATATTTCGCAGCCCGTTTCGACTGACGGCTTTCCTGGTGTGTCACCCCCTCCGGAATCCAGCGCGGAACCGGAGGCCTTTCCTCATCGTTGGGGAAGTGCTCAGCCAGCCACTGCCCGTAAAACTCAATCTTGCCGGACTTGGTGTTCAGGGGATGCTCTCCAGGATTTTGATAGAATTCTATCATGCCCGCAGGGGCTTTTTCCCAGTCGCTAATTGTCGGGACAACATAATAACCCTTTTTATTGAACTCTTCCCAGCTGACCATGGACGCCACGCCCGAGTTTTCAAACCCGAATTTTATCCATTCTTCAATAGTCATGCCTTCAGAGAATTCCTCATACCTGCCCAGTTTCTTAGCTATTTCACCGACTATCTCGTAATCGCTCCTGGACTCACCGATAGGCTCGATGCATTTACCTTCCGGGAAAATAAGGTCAAAATTCTGACTGAAGCCGGCGCTAATATCCTCTTCCTCAAACTTGGTACTGACCGGCAAGATGATGTCTGAGTACAGACAATCATCCTCCAGCCATGGGTGCTGGGTTAATATAAATTCTATCCTGGGGCTCCTGAACGCATCTATCATCTTGTTCCCATCGTTGCCGCAAACCGAAAAACAGGCATCGTCGCTCCATATCATGTGTATTTCCGAGGCCCCTTCCGACGGGTAGTGGTATCTGTTGAACTGGTCCTGGACCGGACCGTGAAAATTGGATGAATACCAGCTCACGGGCGGATTAAGGAGCGCTTCATGAAGCAATGTCCTGTAAACGTACTGTCCGGGTTTACCCTCGGCGTCGCCACGATACGCCGCCCTAACGTCTGGAATAACTTTGCCTCTGGGCGCGCCGCTCCCGGACAACAGGGATGCCTGGTGAACTCCCGGTTTGCCCAGTCCCTGCATCGCCAGCAAGAAAACTTCCAGCCTGGCAGGTTCGTGAGAATAAGGTCCCCTGATGTAGGAGCCACCGGCGTTATGAATCGTCGAAGTTCTCTTGGTCGCCCACTCTCTGGCAAGGGCACGGATTGTTGCCGCCGGTACACCGCACTGCTTCGAGGCCCACCGGGGCGTCTTGGGCAAACCATCCTGTTTCCCCAGAACATAATCTGTAAACTTATCAAATCCGAACGTGTGGGTGTCTATATAATTCTTATCATAGGTTCCCTCGGTTATCCAGGTATAGGCTATCGCCAGAAGCAATGCCGCATCGGTGTTGGGTAATATCGGTATCCATTTATCGGTATGGACAGCGGCACCGTAGTTCAGGTCGGGGCAGATATAGACCTGTTTTATACCCAGCTCCTGCCACCAGTAACATAATCGACTGGAAGCCTGCCCATCAAATGCCATGGGTGTGGTTTCCGGGTCACAGCCGATGAAAATAAGCATCTCCGTATTTTCCGAAATATCCTTAATAACGTTAGTTTGAGGCGCCATCATACCCACGGAGAGAGTTTTCGTCCAGGCACAATCCATTCCCCAGACATGTTCGGCGCCCCAGAACCATCCTTCCCAGCTATCCGGGTTGAAGTACTGTGATGTGTAGCCTTCTTTTAAAAGCCTCGGCTGAATTCCGTGGGGACCGTGCACACATTTTGTCTCACCATGATTGCCCATTTTTAATAATATTGCTGATGTCCCGTATTTCCCCTGTATTCTTTTAATTTCGCTGGCAATTATATCGGTAGCCTCATCCCAGGAAATCCTTTTGAATTTACTGACACCTCTGCTCCGGGGATTTCTCTCTCCATCGGGGTCCCAATCGACTCTTTGCAGGGGGTAATTAATCCTGTTCGGTGAATGAATACGTTTTTTGTAACTCAAGGCGAAAGGAGAAAGAGGTTCCTTCATGGTCGGACGGAACACTTTTCCCCGAGCGTTCATCTGCCACGGGTTGAACTCACGGGGCTCGTACTGCTCATCATAATGTAAGGGCCTGATTCTGATTATCTTCCCGTTATTTACATCGACACGGGCAACGTTTGACCCGTTGCAGTGAGCGCAGAAACTTAGATTTTTAGTAAAGGTTCTCTCCGGTTTTACCGGGTCAATATGAGCTTCTATATTATGTTTTTCGTATGACATTTTGCCTCCAAACCTAACCTACAGCTAAAGTTATTGAGGACATTCCGCCAAACCGGTATAGCTCGAAAATAAAGTCATATTAATAAAAACAAGCGGTAGATTTGTTACAAATATAATCCTCTTAACGGATTCAAGTCAATTGTTTAAAATACTCCGCAGCGACCGGTGAGAAAATCGAGGATAGCATTCAAGTCGTGGCATCTTGAAAGCCATAATAAGAACATCACCGAAGAAATGACTCCGAGTGTGACCGTGTAACATGTGATAGAATTATGGAAGGCCAGGTATGTTCCTTGTTTATTTAGGAATTTTAATATTGTCAGCGGCAATGCTCCTTTTCGAAAACACCCTGACCAGGGTGTTTTCGTTGACCCAGTCGTATAATTTTGCCTTCATGGTGGTTAGCCTGGCTCTGCTAGGCTTCGGCGCCAGTGGCTCCTTTCTATCATTATTCCCCCGCGTGGTGACGAAGAAAATAAACCACATACTGGTTATCGTATTCCCTGATAACAGGTATACGTTGAAATTTTAACGGGGGGGAATGTAAGGATATTATACAATAATGACGAGGAAAGATTACGCAATATTTCATTATGTTTGATTCACCAGGGGAATACCTGACCGGTTATTCTAATAAAAGATCATAAACACGCCAGGTCTTGTACCTGCGTGCTCCCATAAACTCTAAAGCGCTTAAAATCAGGTGGTTATCCTCCAGGATTAACGAGGCTTCACACTTACGATAGCCATGTTGCGTGGCGTATCTTTTGACTTCAGCGAAGAGCAGCGCTTCGATGCCGAGGCGCCGGAATCCAGGACGAACCCCGAACAACATTAACCGATAACGGGGAATACGCCTGCGTGTCAAGATTAATCTGGCTATACGTACAAGGTCGGAGTCACCGTACCAGCGCCAGTGCGGTCGCAGAGCGTAATAAGGATCGGGGAAAGCTCCGATGACAGCTGCCGGTTCGCCGCGGACGAAAGCAAGATGGATCAGCCCCGGATCAACAATCGGGCGTAGTGAATCTGCCAATATAACGGCCTCAGCCTCAGTCACGGGCAGAAACCCCCAGTTGTGTGTCCAGGAATCATTGTAGATCTGCATTATCAGACGCACTTCGTCGAGGAATTTATCAGGGTTCGCTGCCCGCGTAACTATTTCCCGACGCAGTCGAACCTGCCTTTCCAGCCTGCTCAGTCGCGAGGGAGTTGGCGTCTGCATGTCCAGAGTATAGGCGTAGTAATCTTTAGCTTTATGAAAACCGTATCTCTCCAGGAATTCGCGGTAATAAGGGGGATTATGCGTTAACTCCATCGTGGGTGTATGTTGAAATCCGTCTATTAAAACACCCTGGCGCTCGTGGATGGTATTAGAGTATTGGCCTGGACCGCGCAGTACGGCCATCCCGTGGTTCTTTACCCAGTCTCGTGCTTTATCGAGCAGGGCACCAGCGACTTCGTAGTCCTTGACCGTCTCCCAGAAGCCGAAGAAACCGATACGACTGTTATGATAGTCATTAAAACGATGGTTGATGGCTGCCGAAATCCTGCCTACCGATTGTCCCCCCCGCCATGCCAGATAGTGAGTAACCTCGGCATGCCGATGATACGGATGCTCTGGGGTCAACAAACCGACTTGGCTCAAGAGCCGACTCCCAAGCAAATCTCCGGTAAGAGGCGGAGTCCAGCAGGAATCCCCCCGATATAAGTGCCACGGGAAGTTGACAAATAACTTCATCCGTGAGTCACCAAGGCTAATCTCCTCGATATTCAGGGGTAGTCTGGATACAGCATGCCTCCCCTAAAAAATTGGGTAATTATATGAAGTATGTGCCACGGCACAAACACTCTTTAAAGCGCTTTTACCCATTAGAAAGGGAGAAAATGAGAGGGAGTATCTGTCTCATTTCTTCCTCCGCGTAACCGTTTTTCTCAAAATTCTCTCTCGATATTTCTATTATCTCATCGATGCTATTACAGCGCCAGAGTCTCTTCAATTTATCTTCGTATTCCCTGCCTCCCGTGGCTTCATTGACTATAGTGGCAATATCTTTCACATCACATAAAGATTTCCTTACGTACGGATAGAAAGCCAGCCCGCAGAACGGACACGTGTTCGCGATATAATCCGCTCCGATTTTTATCAGCTCTTCCACAAGTTTATGCCCCAATTGTTGGCCTAACGGGGGATTAGTCATATTGGCTATGCCCCCGCAGCATAAGTTTTCTGCCGTGACATTTTCATTTCCCACCAGCTTTAATCCCGGGACAGCCTCCAGGATTTCTCTTGCTGAGCCAGCCATGTTGGTACGCCGGCTCATGCATGACTCAAACACGGTTACCGTTTTCTCCGGAGTTCTGGTAAAATTCATCTTCTCCAGATTTTCTTTCAGGAACTGCGTATAGAATTGAACCTCAAAATCCAGCTCCATAAAGTCGGGAAAGAACTCCGTAAACTGTCGGTAGCAGCCGTTACATACCAGGATGACCCTTTCCGGCGAAAGACTTTGCAGGCTGGAGATTAACTCCCGGGCTTTCTCTTCTGACTCGGCAACCTTGCCGGCCGCGGGACAAAAAGTAGTACCGCAACATAGTTCTCCACCTGCCAGAGTAACAAAATCAACCCCCATTTTTTCCATGACGTCTAAAAGAGCAAATATATTATGCGGGAGCGCTACAGGAGAACATCCCAGAAACACTACATTTTCGGTCTTCTTGGATTGGGGTGGCACCCTTCTCAGCCACCTTGCCTCGGAAGGCCTGATTTGAAGAGCCGAAAGTATTTCATACAGGTTCATTCTCTGACCGGGAACAACAAAATTCATCACATCGGGTGGCGCCTTACCGTGCTTAACCAGCTCAATCTTGACCGCTTCATGGATAAGTAGCGGGTCGATTCCCTGAGGACAGGAATCGGAACAGTAGCCACATCCGGCGCAGGTGAAAGCCTTAAGATAAACCTCATCCGAGAGAACACCGTCTTTAAAAAGGTCGATTATTTTCTGCATGACGTCCGCAGGTGATCTATCCTTCAGCGAAGTTAACGAAAACGTCAGGCAGTTCCTGATACACTCTTCGCAAAGAACACATTCATCGATGGTCCGACGGATAACATCACGGTAATTGTCCTCCAGTGAAGAGTATTTTAGTTCTGACACGGACCTACTCCTTTCCTGCCGTTATGACATGAAAATACCTGTTAAGTGCTGCAATATATACCGCAGTCATACTTCCTGAATTTACGGATTCGCGGCTTCTTTCATAGACTCTTCTATTACCCTTGCCTTGCGCTTATAAAACTTTTCACGACCCTCCGTATATGACGGAAGAACCCATTTCATTTCCTGCAGGCTCTGGGTTATCACCGGTATCTTATCCCAGGGGATAGATACCATAATCCATCCCTCCGGGAATACCTCTTTGGCTTTCATACCAAAGGACATGCCGGTAACCATGTGATTTACCTTACCGCTCATATAGGGATAGGCATAGAGCCAGGCACATCCCAGAACCCCGGTTTTCTTTGTCTCCCATACCTCTCCGGTCGTATAGCTCATTGCCCTCAGCACGATTTCCGCCTGGCTGGGAGTAGCCATGAGAATCAAGAGGTCCGGCTCGAATGTCATCTTATCCAGCGGCGACAGGACAACATAGTTAACCGTGCCTCTCGTAAATTTAGGCACGTATTGATAGAGTCTCTTGTTAGCACGCGCATCCTGGAATATTTCAAATTTTTCTCCTAACAGTCCTGCCTCGACGAATGGCGGCCCATCCTCCATGCCAAGTACCATTGTCCCGAAACAGTCCTCATTCTCCTTGGTAAAGTAAAAAGGGGCTCCTCTCTCCTGCGCTTCTCTAATCATCTGGCAGAAAGGTAGAGTTTTATCCAGTGGCTCTATCCCCTCCGGTCTGTTGATCATGAATCTGACGCCTACAGGTGGCTTCTCAAATTTGAACTTGCTGAATACGGAAAGGTCATGAATCAGTGGTTTCATTTTTAAACCTCCTATAATTTTATTATATTTACGGTGAATTATTAGTTTTCAGTGAAGAAGTGCTCTAAGCAGGGAAAATTTGTCTTCCGCTTGAGCATGTAAAAGCACCCTGGTGAAAACGTCGCTTAAACCGGGACCTTATTATAATGCTACATATTCCTCCTGTTTGATCCTTCATTGCCTCCAATCCTATCATTATTCAGCCAATATTACAAAAAAAGCGAAAAAGACAGGTGCTGGCATTCCTAACGGCAATCTGCATCAAAACCGGTCACCTGAGGCATGATCGAACGAGAATTTCCTAAATTAATTGACAATATAGTTTGATTGAAATATAATACATCGCTAAGAAGTTCCTTAGCTCAGCCGGCATGAGAATAAGCCATCAGGTAAAGATTGGTAATGCGTACGTTTATAATATTCGTTGGCTATCATGGCGATGTACTTAATGAAATACCCGGATAATCCGGGAAAAGGGAAATTAAATGGCAAGCAGTAACTCTGTTCTCCATTTAGACAAAATCTGTAAAAATTTCGGAGGGTTGCGGGTTTTAGAAGACCTGGACTTACGGGTTGAAGAAGGTGAGATGGTTGGGCTCATTGGCCCAAACGGCGCCGGAAAAACAACTGTATTCAACATCATCACCTCTATCTACAAACCTGACCGCGGTGATATTTACTTTCTGGGGAAGAAAATTACCGGTCTGGCTCCGCAGAAAATATGCCATATTGGAATTTCAAGAACCTACCAGCTCGTTAAGACTTTCCTGAAGATGACAGCACTGGAAAATGCCATGGTGGCTTCTATTTACGGGTGCAGGCATCAGCGTGAGAGTGCCCTGAAAAGAGCCCTGGATACATTGAACCTTGTCGAATTATTGCATAAGAAAGACATACTGGCGGAACATTTAACCCTCTCAGACCGGCGGTTGCTGGAGATAGCCATGGCCCTGTCTTCAACCCCCGTATTTACACTGCTGGATGAACCTATGGCCGGTCTTAATCCTGTTGAGATAAACAAACTAGTACAGGTGATTGAGAGAGCAAGGATAGAAAGAAAAATATCTATTATATGGATAGAGCACAGAGTGGATGCTATCCTTGATTTCTGTGACCGTGTGGTCGTGCTGGATTACGGTATGAAGATTGCCGATGGCAAACCGGCTGATGTAGCCAATGACCCTAAAGTAATCGAGGCTTATCTTGGCGAACCGGCTACTTGAAGTTAAAGGAATAGACGTATCTTACGGTGATATCCAGGCCCTCTGGGATGTGTCCATTGGTGTAGAAGAGGGAACTATCGTTGCCCTTGTCGGAGCCAATGGTGCCGGAAAGACGACTCTCCTGAAGACGGTCTCGGGACTAATCCGTCCGAAAAAGGGAGAAATTCTTTTTTCAGGAAACCCACTGACTAATCTTAAGCCCCAGGAAATAGTGGATAGGGGCATCACTCATGTACCCGAAGGGAGGCGCCTGTTCGCTGAACTCACAGTTCTGGAGAATCTGAGGCTTGGCGCCTATACACCAAGTGCCCGTCCGTTTACAGCCGAATCCATGGAACGCGTTTATGACCTTTTCCCCGTACTGAAAAAACGGCAAAATCAGAAGTCCGGTACTTTGAGTGGCGGCGAACAGCAAATGCTTGCTATCGGCAGAGCCATAATGGCCCGACCCAAGCTCATCATGCTTGATGAGCCTTCTCTGGGACTCAGTCCCATTCTTGTGAAGGCGATATTTGAACTCATTGGCACCATGCATGAACAGAAGCTGACCATACTACTCGTAGAACAGAACGTAAATCAGGCCTTGAAGATTGCCCAGCAGGCTTATGTCCTGAAAACCGGGCAAATTGTCATGAGTGGTAGAGGAGAGGAGCTTCTGGTGAATGAGGAAATCCGGAAGACCTACATAGGGGAGCGTGTACGTAAGCAATAATGAGTGATGTTTCACTAATCACCCAGGTTTTTATCAACGGTATCCTTTTCGGATCCATGTATGGCACAGCCGCCATTGGACTCAGCCTCATCTTCGGGACAATGCGGATTGTTTTTATCGCACAGGGAACGGTAATTGTCCTTTTCGGTTATTTTTGTTTCTGGCTATTCCACCTGTTCGGCATCGATCCGTATCTATCTCTAATCCCTATTATTATTGTGGCTATGTTGCTCGGTTCGGGAATTTATTACGGTCTTTTCAAGGAGGCTGCCGCTCTAAAGGACAGGATTGGTTCTCTCCTGATTGCGGTGGGGCTGATGTTTTTCCTGGAAAATTTCATGACTGTTGTCTGGACCCCTAACCCCAGAGCGGTGGTGACCTCATACGGGTTCTCTGCGATCCATATCTTTGATATAAATATCACCCTTACCCGCCTGATTGGATTAGTGCTGGCCGTTCTGGCAACCTTAGGCGTCTCCACGTTTCTAAAAAAGACCCTCATCGGCACAGCCGTGAGGGCTACTTCCGAAGACGCGGAAGCCAGTACCCTGGTGGGAATCAATCCTAACCGGGTCAATGCGGTAACCTTTGCCATCGGCATCGGTCTGGCAGGGATAGCCGGAATCACCATGGCGACAACCTACTCATTCGACCCTGTTTACGGGCTTGACTTTGCCATTAAAGCTCTGGTCGCCCTGACGCTGGGGGGAATCGGCAGAGTGTGGGGAGCCCTGCTGGGGGGAATACTCCTGGGGCTCATTGCGAGCCTGGGTTCCTATTTTGTGGGCACTGATTGGTCCCAGGGCATAGTTTTCGCGATATTTCTGCTGGCGTTGACTTTCAGGCCATATGGCCTCTTCGGGGGAGCCGGTCAAAAATCGTAGGACTTGAGATAAAACATGAAAGATAGAATAGCTAACTACTTAAAAAAAGACAAGAGGACTATCTATCTGATTATTATTGCGCTGGTCTTAATTGCTCTTGGCACCGGGCCATTCTATATGGATGTCGAAACTTCCTTCACTGCCTATTACCTGTTCGTCTGCTTCATCTATATTGTTCTGGCTCAAGGGTGGAACCTGGTGGCGGGATACACGGGTCAGATCAGCCTGGGCACGCACGCCTTCTTTGCCCTCGGGGCTTATACAACCGCCATAATCTGGGTACACGATGTAACCAAGACATGGTATTATTTTGACCCGGTGGTCATGGTGCTCAGCGGGATAGTTCCTGCTATTTTCGCCATCATCATCGGAATACCGCTGCTATCCAGACTCCGGGGCGATTACTTTTCTTTCGGCACCCTGGCCGCCGCCGAAGTCCTCCGGATATTGATTTTGAGGGGGGGCAATTTTACCAAAGGAGCCGGGGGTATACGTCTTCCGGGCTCTTTCTTCGAATCCATGGAGCCCTATTACTGGGTCGCCTTTCTGCTGGCCGTTTTGGCGACAGGGGTTGTATATTATGTAACCAGGTCCAGAATCGGGCTGGCTCTTAAGGCTCTCAGGGAAGACGAGACGTCAGCCGCCTCGCACGGAATTCATATTTTGCAGTACAAGGTTCTGGCCTTTGCCATCGGGTCTTTTCTCATGGGGATTGTCGGCAGCCTGTATGCCTACTACCTGTTTATGGTTCAACCCAATGGCGTCATGAACCTTAACTGGATGTTCCTCCCTATTCTTATATGCATACTGGGGGGCAACGGGACGATTTTAGGTCCTATTATCGGTTCTTTTATCATAGCGGCGCTTTTTTCCTACGCCGACATTTACGTGGGGCAGGTGCATCCCATGGTGTCAGGGGTAATTATCGTCCTCGTCATGAAGTTCATGCCCACGGGCATCATGGGACTTAGAGAAAAGATATCGCCTCGCCGCTAGGAAACATCGGCAGCAGTTTAATATCGGCCACATGAAAAACTACCCCCGGCTCTCCCTGATTTTCAAGGATTGCCGGGGGTAAATTCATTTTTACGCCTCAGCTATTAAGCCTGGATGTCCTTGTTTACCGTTCGTCCCAGGGCGGCATCCACTTGAGCGTCCAGGCGCCTGTAGGAAGAACCGGCATGCGCTTCCCGCCCATCCACTGGAGCGCCACCGGCGGGATTTCGTACAGTCCTGTGTTGTCGAAAGTAAGGTCGCCATTGGTGGTGTTCTTAGCCACGAAGGTACCGCTGTAAAAGACGTCCCTGACCTTGGCTGAATCGATCGACCCGGCTACTTCGATAGCCTGGGCGAGAGCCTCGACAAGGGAGTAAAAGTTACCTATAGTAACCGAGGTAGCTCCATCAAAGTCCTCTGAGAACCTGGCGGCAATCTCCGCCGATCTTCCATACCCCAAAGCCTCCGCCCAGTGTCCATCGTGGACAATGTAGTCGGAGTCAGGGCCAAGAGCCTCGGCAAACTCGACGGGCCAGAATCCCTTCATTCCGTGCACGTACTTCGGATTATATTTATTCTCTTTCATCTGGCGTACCAGAGTAATGCCATCAGCCGAACTGCCTATCCACACCAGCCCATCGATACCTTCGGCCTTAAATCTGAGAATTGACGCCGAGTAGTCCTTCTGCCCCTCAGTGTAATACTCAGAGGGTACAACGTCGTAACCGTATTTCCCTATCTCTGGAGGTCCGGCTTCTCCAAAGAACTTGCCATCCGGGTTGTCCATCGCCATGACGCAGATTTTCGTCGGACACTGGTTCATAGGCATTGTGTTCAGAGCCAGCGCCGGGCTCTCTACCACACTGGCAGCCGCGAAGAACGAGGTCACTATCCATGACGCGGCTTCTTGTACTTCTCAGCGACAGAATAACCGGATACATTCAATTCGCTGCTGACGGAGCCCAGGATGAAGTCCACCTTTTCCAGTTTGATGAGTTTTTCCACACCCGCCGCGGCATCAGGGATGGAACTCTTATCATCCACAACGATAAGCCTCATGGGCAATTTCTTACCGAGTTCTTTTACGTAAACGCCGCCGGCCGCATTGATGTCATCGACCGCTAACTGATAAGCCCATCGGTGCTCGGTACCTACCATAGCCTCCGGACCGGTCATGGAATTGATGGCACCGATAAGAATCTCCGTTTTTTCAGGTGCGGCTGGCGTTGTCGGGGTAGCGGATGGGGTTGCGGATGGGGTAGCGGTCGGGGTTGTAGTTTTTTCTGGCTCAGCACAGCTGCCGAAAACCAGACCGCTTGCTAAGATAATTACCAATACAATGAGCCAAAATTTTTTCATGAATGCCCAATGCCTCCTTCCAATAGTTGCTACTATCTTCCCGATTACTCAGTTATTATGTATAGGCCACCACCTCCCCTGTCTGCAATATTTTAAATTTCTATAGGCGACGGTATATATTACTGACATAAATGTTGATGGCATTATAAGCTCTATAAAAGTATATGTCAACATAAAAAATGCTTTATTGTACGTAAACACCGGCACTTTAGTTAATGCGCCGTCCAACCTCCATCAATTACCATCTCGGAACCGGTAACAAGTCTGGACTCATCAGAGGCGAGGTAAAGGACAACATAGGCAACATCAATTGGCTCGCCTATAAACCCTATCGGGTGAATATTCTTCAACCTTTCCCTGATTTCTTCATTCTCCAATAAACCCTCTACCATTGGTGTTCTGATAAGACCGGGATGAATGGAGTTTACGCGGATGTTATAATCATGACCGGCTTTTGAGCACTCGAGAGCGGCTGCTTTTGTCAGCAGCCTTACGCCGCCCTTACTGGCGCAGTACGCCGCCGTATCATCAAACGTACCAACAATCCCGGCTACAGAGGACATATTAATGATTGAGCCACCCCCTTTTTCTCTCATAGCCCTTATGCCGTATTTCGTGCCCAGAAAAACGCCGTCCAGATTGACACTCATAAGCCAGCGCCACTCTTCCAGGGAGGTATCGGCAATTTCTTTAACAAGTTCGACCCCGGCGTTATTGACCAGAACATCCAGTCTGCTAAACTCAGCAAGAGTCTTTTTGATTACTTTACTCCAGTCGCTTTCACTGCTGACATCCAGCTTCATAAAGACAGCCTCTCCGCCGTCACGTCTTATCCCCTCAGCAGCTTCCTCCCCACCTGCCTCGTTAATATCGGCAAGTATCACTTTAGCCCTTTCCCTGGCTAATAATGAGGCGGCTCCTTTGCCCAGCCCGCTTGCCGCACCAGTAATGATAGCCACTTTGCCTTCAACACGACCCATTGAATACTCCTTTAATATAACTTTTCAAGATTAAGTTAAAATAATCTGCCTAAAGTTTCCCTTAATCCAGGGCTTTTACCAGATCATCGCAGGTGGTTGCCCATCCGAAAACCTCGGTAACGTTCCAGACGGTGGCTTCCTGGGTGAATTCCGGACCGATATTGCCGCAGGCATCGCTTACCAGAACGGGAAAGTACTCATGAAAATAGGCATCCCGGAGCGTTGACTCAACGCAGACATTGGTGGCGAGACCGATAAACAGCAGGTGTTTGATATCATACTTCGCCAGGACGGCATCAAGCTCGGTACCGGTGAAGCCGCTGTACCGGTGCTTATTGACGACTATATCGTCTTGACGCGGCTTAAGCTCGTCGATAATTTCCCAATTACGGGTGCCGACATTTAAAAACTTCCCTTTAAGCTCAGGATGTTCACGCATAGCCACCAGCCCGAGTTCTTTATGGTAGTTAGGGGATTCCGGTCCCCCGGCATCGGAGAGGTCGGGTCTATAACCCATCCTGAGATACACAATCTTTATCCCTTTACGCCGGCATGCCTCGATTATCTTCATGTCCCTGGCAATGACATGGTTCACTCTGTTTTCATCAAGTACCCCCAGATAGTCGAAAAGCCCGCCCTTTTTACAGAAGGCATTTTGCATATCGACCACGATTAAGGCGGTTCTTTCAATGTCCAGCTTGACAGGCTCCGGCTTTGCCGGTACGACCACTTCCATGATTCATCACCTCACCGTATTCATCAAAAAATGCATATTATCGGGCGGCGTCTCCGGAGGCACCTCCCAGTCTGTCGTCAGGAACATACCCGGTTCGATTCTTTCCGGTAAATATTCATCCAGATACGCCTGCAGCTCTGCCGGAGACGAGTTGAGGACACGGGGGGGGATAGCTTTCCCTAAAATACAGGAACGTCCGCCTTTCATCTTATTCCAGACATTTATGTCAACCCCCGAGGCAACAATCCCGTCAAAACCGAGGTCTAACAGACTGGCGATATTATCCGGTGACGTTTCGCCCGGCAGCAGGACAGAGAAGGCATTGTAAAACCGGATAACGCCAGAAACAGGCGAGAAAACCGATTTCAGCCAGGGTAAATGCGCGGCGGGAAAATCCGCCGTCAGCCTATCGGCGATAACGATTACATCCGGCTCAATCTGACAGTAAACCTGGACTATTTTCAAGATGAGCCCGGCGGCTGCCTCGATAGCCCGTGTTGTCTCCTCCTGCCTTTCGGTTATGTCCTTCAGCGGGTCTCTGCCCGACAGGCTTGCCGTCAGGGTGAGGGGACCTGTAATTACAGCGACCAGAGCCAGGTTTTGCCCCGCGACCATGTTGATACGCCGCAGTGATTCGATAACGGTACCGAACCTGCCCGTTTTAGCGGCACTTTCAACGTCGATATTGCCGAGCCGGGCGAAGTCAAACCCTGGGTTCGGGGTGACTACCGGCGTTTCATAGTCGCCCTTCCAACTCACCGGGCAACCGCAAATCTGCGGCTCCAGGGAGGCATCAAAGCAGCTGACGATGGCATCATAACCGTATAGCTTCCGGGAATTCTGGAGACACTTTGTATATTGAGTCGGGTCAGCAAACATCCTCCGCAGTGGTATCTGCTCCAGCCTGGCAGCGTGGGTGAATATCCAGGGGATAAAGGGCAGCCGCGGTAAATCAGCCGATTCGAACGCCCCTCTGACCAGTCTCTTGGAGGTAATTGCCTTATCCATATATCAAGCCAGAAGCGGCTACATCCTGATAATCTCTCTCGTTTTTCTGCCGTCCGGCCATGACCCGTAATATTCCAGTATCTCTTCGTCAGGACGCAGCTTAGACCATTCTTTCTCGAACTCATCCCAGTTCATACTTCGGTTTATTCTGTCTTCTCTCTCCTCCTGACGGAGCTGTTTTGTTTTCTCCTCGTCAACTTCAAGGGCTTCATGGTCATAAGCCACGTGATAAACGTTTTCCGCCGTCCAGTGAGAAATGACTTCCTTTCTCAAATCATCCATGACCATGTCGGGGTCTCTTTCCAGGACATCCCCATAACCGCCGCCCCCGCCGCTGAAAACAATCCATAAATCACCGTTGTTCATGACATGGACTTTCTTGAAGATGCTGCTGATCTCGTAGTCACCCTTTATGGCCCTCTCCGAAATCAACTCCATGGCGCCCGTGGGGATGTCTTTATCGCCCCTTTTCAGCTTTTCCCAGATATCGGTGTTCTTGACCTCGATGCCCGGCAGCGTCGGCGGGGGATAACCGCCGAACAGCCCCATACAGTTACGTATCTTGCTGCCTTTGACATGGCTGTTATAAAGGGCATAGTCCACGTAATTGACGATATAAATCACCTCGGTGCCCGAGCCACCGCGGTACTTGCCGAAACCGCCGCTGTCCTTGCTAAGCTTGGCTGCCAGGTTGAAGAACTGGAACTCATTTTCAATGTCTTCAACGTCCGGCGCCCGGCCGGTAGGACAGTGGGAAAAACCATAGGAATCGACACCATCCATGTCGCTTCTGGCGCCGTGTCCTTCGGTATTGAGTCCGAAGGCGAGGAAGTCGGAAACGGGCACGCCCCACTGGTTTACCCCGGAGATAAGGACGCCGACACCGGTATTACCGATGGCGGCCGATACCAAGTCCCGCTGGGGACTATCGAACATGAGCTTGCTCATGCAGATGTCCCCCAGGGTCATGGCGCCGTGGCAGGAAGGGGCGCAGTTGCTCTGTGCCGCCTCGAAGTTAGGATTGAACATGCAGCCCTCGGGCACAATCCACTCCATCGGGCCGAAGATACCTGCCGAGACCGGCAGGTCGTGGAAAGAGTACGACATCAGGTGAATAGCCACGTTAGCCGCCAGGGAGTGCGGCATGGAGTGCTGGGGACTGTCGTTCTCCGGCGAGGTGCCGGTAAAGTCCCAGATGAGGCTGTCGCCCTTCTTGGTCAGGGTAAGGTAGTTGCGCACCAGCTTGTGCTTCTCCCCGACGATATCCATGAAGGTTACCGCCCGGTAGGAGCCGTCGTTCCACTCTCTGATACGCCGGCGGGCGCCTTCTTCCGCCTCGATGATGATGCGGCGGAAGAGGCCCCTGACAAAATCGTTCCCCTTCTCCTGGGCGAGTGAGACAATCCTCTGCCGCAGGCGGTCGGCGGCGCTTAAACGCGCCCGCATATCAATGGCCTGCATGCGCGGCGCCCGGGACATCAGGTTAACGCACATCTCCACCAGGTCTTCCCGGAGGCGGAAGTTCTCCCCTATCTTAATGGGCGAGAGCAGCATGCCTTCGTCATGACGGGTCTTGGCGGTGAGCGGCATACCGCCCGGCTCACAGGCACCCGTCTCGGGCTGGTGCACGGCCGCATTTGTCCAGGCAATAAGCTCGCCGTCGTTAAAAACAGGCATAACGATAATCTGGTCGCAGTTATGTATGCCCCCGTAGAGGGGGTCCGAGCAATAAAAGATATCGCCGTCTTTACAGCCCACGGTGGGTTCGTTCAGCCAGGTTTCCGCCACATACTTTATCGGCAGCTGGCCGACTACGGCATGAAGATAGGTACCGCACCAGGCGGCTACCATATTACCGCTCGGCGTATAGATGCCGGTAACGACGTCCCCGGAGCGGAGCATACTGCTCACGCCCAGCTTGATAAAGACCTCCTTGGATTCAAGGAGGAAATTGTTCAGTTTCTCGGTATAGATTTCGTAATCGCCCGGCTGCAGCAGTTTCAGGCATTCCATCTCTTCGTCCGTGGGTGGACTGGGCTTGATCCATTCCAGCATTTTTTTAGGGTCGGGCCTCATGTCATCCTCCCTTTTTTATTTCATCTGAATTATAAAATTGTGATATTGGTCGACGGAAAGCTTCATCACCGGGGGCAGTACGATGGTGGTATCCTCGGCTTCTATGACAGCCTCTCCGTCGATGCTATTGCCGTGTTTCAGCAACTTTGCCTCGTAGATAGGCGTACCACGGAATTCCCCGTGCTCCACCCAGTAGGTATCACGTTTGCCTTTCAATGCCTCAGCGTCAGGCGTCTCCTTAGCCAGCGGATAAGTGGGGAGCTTGGGCTTGGGATAGTCAACGGTTGCCCGCAGTATCAGGTTAAGCACATCCACGCCCCCCTGGGGATACGCCGAGATGCGGTTGTAGACACGGCAGTATTCGTCTTCGAAAGCTTTATACACCTTCCTGACATCAGCTTCGTTATTTATAAACAGCAGCGGCGACATGAAGCGGAGGATATTGAGCTGACCGCCGTACTTGGCTTCTATCTCCAGTCCGAACTTGATTGACTCGGGGGGAAAGCCTTCGTTGGTGATGTCCTTAACGGCTTTCTCCTGGAGGCTCTTGACGGTGTTGTTGAAGACATCGTAGTCCTCGAACGGTTGCATCGTCACCGGAGCCAGCAGGGGCAGGCGCAGCGACTGTTCGTAGAGATGTAAAATGTCCATAGTACTGGAGCCGAAGGCACAGAATACCGGCGAGAACGGGAAGACGACGATTTTATTTATTCCGGCATACGGACCGTAGGAACAGCAATGGGTCGGTCCCGCCCCGCCGAAGGCAAAGAGTATGAAATCACTGGGCTTGAATCCCCTGAGGAACGTCTCCTTGGCGATGGTATCGCCCATATTGGCATCGACGATTCTTTTAATAAGCAACGCCGCCTCTTCCACTTCGATACCCAGCGGCCGGGCAATCTTTTCCCTTATCGCCGATACCGCCCTGCCTTTATCCAGCCTCATACGTCCCCCGTGATAGTAATCAGGGTTGATATATCCCAGCACTATGTCGGCGTCGGTGACGGTGGGGTCGGTACCGCCCAGGTTATAAGAGGCCGGACCCGGCATGGAACCGGCGCCCTGCGGACCCACCTCCAGTCGATTCCCCATAACGGGGTTCAGCCAGGCGATGGAACCGCCGCCAGCCCCGATGGACCTGGTCTCCAGGACGGTCATGTCCACCCACCAGCGGTCAATGAGGGGGTGATACTGGTAAAACCGGCTGCTGCCAGCCACGACCAGTCCCAGGTCGAAGCTGGTGCCGCCCATATCGCTGACGACGATGTTGTTGTATCCCAGCGTCTTGCCGACGTTCGCCCCGCCGATGAGCCCGGCTACCGGTCCCCCGTTAAAAGTCTGGATAGCCGCCGTGCGGAAGACCTCCGCCATGCCGCCGCTGTTATGCACCATCATGATGGTCTTGTCATAACCGGAGTTGCGCAGTTCATCGCCCGTGCCGGAAATCTGCTCCCACATGGAGTAATGGAGGTAAGAGTTCAGTATTGTCGTCACGGTACGGGTATATTCGTTCTGCTTGGGTGTCACTTCCGAAGAAAGAACCACCGGCATAGCCCCCAGATAAAAGTCCGGGTATTCCCGACGGATAATATCGGCGATGCGCCTTTCGTGGACGGGATTGGCATAGGAGAAGAGCAGGCTGACGACGAATCCCCGGGCACCCCTGTCCACCAGGTATTGCAACTTTTCCAGAAAATCTTCCTCGTCGAGGTTCCTGACCACCTCCCCTCGGGAGTTGACCCTTTCCTTGACGCCCACCGTCATTTCCCGCGAGATAATGGGCTCGGGTTTGGAGATGCGCGCCAGGTTCCTGATTTCCCGGAAGGTCAGCTGGTCCGACCAGGACGCCCCCTTACCGATGGGCACGATATCTTCAAAGCCTTCCGTGGTTATCAGCGCCAGCTTGGGGCCGGTCCTCTGCAGCAGCGTGTTCATGGCGATGGTCGTTGAATAACGGACAACCTCGGTGCTGCCCAGCAACTCTTTAACGGGAATTCCGAGCAGTTCCGCGGCGTCTTTTACCGCCCGCATGAAGCCAACCGAAAGGTTATATCCGGTGGTGGGCGTTTTGGCAAAGACGGTCTTGCCGTCATAGCTCAGAAAAAGGTCGGTAAACGTTCCGCCGATATCAA